>OOAW01000846.1_pt1 | contig 18144 bp, 9 predicted proteins | sample 1671861 | NCBI WGS metagenome assembly OOAW01 (sample SAMN06348200, study PRJEB24527) | human gut metagenome | reverse complement strand
TGCCGTGCAAAACGTTGTTGAAAGGGTTGGATGAAGCTATCGCCCGGCGCGGAACTAAAACTGAAGATTTCTCTGAGGAAGACACCCGCGATATCAATGACAGCCTGATCCTCGATACACCGGAATCTCCACTGGCAGATGCGGTGGCAAACGTCTTAACCATGACGTTGCTGAAAAAAGCGCAGTTGAAGTCCACTGTGATGCCACAGGTTCAGCAATATGCGTGGGATAAAGCGGCAAACAGCAATCAGCCGCTGGCGCACACGGTTGTGCTGCTTAATAGCGGTGGCGACGCTACCCAGACGGCCGCTATTTTAAGTGGTTTGACCGCTGAGCAATCCACTATTGAGCGCGCGCTGGCCATGAACTGGCTGGCGAAATATATGGCGACAATGCCTTCGGTTGTGTTGCCTGCGCCTGCGGGCGCATGGGCCAAACATAAGTTAACTGGAGGGGGCGAAGACTGGCGTTGGGTTGGTCAGGGCGTGCCGGACATTCTCTCTTTTGGTGACGAATTATCGCCGCAAAATGTGCAGGTCCGCTGGCGTGAACCGGCAAAAACGGCTCAACAAAGTAACATTCCGATGACCGTTGAACGCCAGTTGTATCGGCTTATCCCCGGTGAAGAAGAGATGAGCTTTACTCTGCAGCCGGTGACCAGCAATGAGATTGACAGCGATGCGCTGTATCTCGATGAAATTACGCTTACCAGCGAGCAGGATGCAGTTCTGCGCTATGGTCAGGTGGAAGTACCGCTCCCGCCGGGAGCCGATGTTGAGCGCACAACATGGGGCATTTCGGTCAATAAACCCAACGCCGCGAAACAGCAGGGGCAATTGCTGGAAAAAGCGCGAAATGAAATGGGCGAATTGGCCTATATGGTGCCGGTGAAAGAACTGACGGGAACGGTCACTTTCCGCCATTTGCTGCGCTTCTCGCAAAAAGGGCAATTCGTTCTGCCTCCTGCTCGTTATGTGCGTTCCTATGCACCTGCACAGCAAAGTGTTGCGGCAGGGAGTGAATGGACCGGGATGCAGGTGAAATAAGTGAACTGGCGCAGAATTGTCTGGCTATTGGCGTTGGTTACTCTGCCAACGCTTGCGGAGGAGACGCCGTTACAACTGGTGCTGCGCGGTGCGCAGCACGATCAACTGTATCAGCTGTCGTCATCAGGCGTGACCAAAGTCTCAGCATTACCTGACACGCTCACCACGCCGTTAGGGAGTTTGTGGAAACTGTATGTTTACGCCTGGCTGGAGGATACCCATCAACCGGAGCAGCCCTACCAGTGTCGCGGAAACTCCCCGGAAGAGGTTTATTGTTGTCAGGCTGGGGAGAGCATAACGCGCGATACCGCGCTGGTACGTTCCTGTGGACTCTATTTTGCGCCGCAGCGGTTGCATATTGGCGCAGATGTGTGGGGGCAATACTGGCAACAGCGTCAGGCACCGGCGTGGTTAGCGTCTCTTACTACGCTGAAGCCAGAAACCTCGGTAACGGTTAAATCACTGCTTGATTCATTAGCGACGTTACCCGCGCAAAACAAAGCTCAGGAAGTCTTACTGGATGTGGTGCTGGACGAGGCGAAAATCGGTGTCGCATCCATGCTCGGTAGTCGGGTACGGGTGAAAACCTGGAGCTGGTTTGCCGATGATAAACAGGAAATCCGTCAGGGTGGTTTTGCCGGCTGGTTAACCGATGGTTCACCGCTGTGGGTTACTGGCAGTGGCACCAGCAAAACGGTACTAACCCGTTATGCGACGGTGCTTAATCGGGTTTTGCCAGTGCCGACGCAGGTTGCCAGTGGGCAATGTGTAGAGGTGGAGCTGTTTGCCCGCTATCCGCTGAAGAAAATCACAGCGGAAAAGAGTACGACGGCAGTAAAACCCGGCGTACTTAATGGGCGCTATCGTGTGACATTTGCCAATGGTAACCACATTACGTTTGTCAGCCACGGTGAGACGACCTTACTGAGCGAAAAGGGCAAACTGAAATTGCAGTCGCATCTCGATCGTGAAGAGTACGTTGCCAGAGTTCTGGATCGCGAGGTGAAAAGTACGCCCCCTGAGGCAGCGAAAGCCATGACCGTGGCGATTCGCACTTTTTTACAGCAAAACGCCAATCGGGAAGGCGATTGCCTGACCATCCCCGACAGTAGCGCCACGCAGCGTGTTTCTGCTTCGCCAGCGACCACGGGGGCGCGAACGATGACCGCCTGGACGCAGGATCTTATCTATGCGGGCGATCCGGTTCATTATCATGGCAGTCGCGCTACCGAAGGGACGCTTTCCTGGCGGCAAGCCACGGCCCAGGCGGGGCAGGGAGAGCGTTACGACCAGATACTCGCGTTTGCTTATCCCGACAACAGCCTTAGCCGCTGGGGAGCGCCACGCTCAAGCTGCCAGTTATTACCCAAAGCGAAAGCCTGGCTGGCGAAAAAAATGCCGCAGTGGCGGCGTATATTACAAGGCGAGACGGGGTACAACGAACCAGACGTGTTTGCGGTCTGTCGTTTAGTCTCAGGTTTCCCCTATACCGATCGGCAGCAGAAACGGCTGTTTATTCGTAACTTCTTTACGCTTCAGGATCGGCTCGATTTAACCCATGAGTATCTGCACCTGGCCTTTGATGGTTATCCCACCGGGCTTGATGAGAACTATATCGAAACGCTGACCCGACAATTATTAATGGACTAATGCTATGCGAAAGATTTTTCTTCCGTTGTTACTGGTGGCGCTTTCGCCTGTCGCTCACAGTGAAGGTGTGCAGGAAGTCGAGATTGATGCACCGCTCTCTGGCTGGCATCCGGCAGAGGGCGAAGATGCCAGTTTTTCACAATCGATCAATTACCCGGCGTCGTCCGTCAACATGGCAGATGATCAAAATATCTCAGCGCAGATCCGCGGCAAAATAAAGAATTATGCTGCGGCGGGTAAAGTTCAGCAGGGCCGGCTGGTGGTCAACGGTGCCAGTATGCCGCAGAGAATTGAATCCGATGGTTCATTTGCACGCCCTTATATTTTTACTGAAGGCAGCAACAGCGTGCAGGTCATCAGCCCGGATGGGCAAAGCCGACAAAAAATGCAGTTTTACTCAACGCCGGGCGCTGGAGCGATCCGCGCGCGTTTACGGCTGGTTCTCTCCTGGGACACGGACAATACCGACCTCGACCTTCACGTTGTTACACCTGATGGCGAACACGCCTGGTACGGTAACAGCGTGCTGAAAAACAGTGGTGCACTGGATATGGATGTCACGACGGGGTACGGCCCCGAGATTTTCGCCATGCCAGCGCCGATTCACGGACGTTATCAGGTGTATATCAACTACTATGGCGGGATATGGATGTCACGACGGGGTACGGACCCGAGATTTTCGCCATGCCCGCGCCAATTCACGGGCGCTATCAGGTGTATATCAACTACTATGGTGGGCGCAGCGAAACGGAATTAACCACCGCCCAACTGACGCTGATCACCGATGAAGGATCGGTCAATGAGAAACAGGAAACATTTATTGTACCGATGCGTAATGCTGGCGAGCTGACGCTGGTGAAAAGTTTTGACTGGTGATTAATGGGGTTACCTTCGCCGTCGATGTTCAAGAAAACGCCCGATAACTTTCGCTATCGGGTGTTTTTATTGATTAATTCAACCGTTCAATCACCATCGCAATTCCCTGGCCGCCACCAATGCACAGTGTTGCCAGCCCCAGCGTTTTATCGCGTGCCTGCATGGCATGTAATAGTGTGACCAGAATACGAGCACCACTGGCACCGATAGGATGCCCGAGCGCGATGGCCCCGCCGTTGACATTCACTTTCTCAGAATCAAAGCCCAGGGTTTTCCCAACGGCAAGGAACTGTGCAGCAAATGCTTCATTAGCCTCAATGAGATCAATATCCGCCAGTTGCAGCCCCGCCAGTTGTAACGCTTTTTGCGTGGCAGGTACTGGCCCCATACCCATAAATGCGGGGGGCACGCCACCGCTGGCATAACTTTTAATGCGAGCCAGGGGGGTAAGGCCTGCTGCCAGCGCCGCAGATTCTTCCATAATCACCAGAGCGGCAGCACCGTCGTTAATACCAGACGCGTTCCCGGCGGTGACTGTTCCTGCTTTATCGAAGGCCGGGCGCAATGCGCCTAACGCTTCAGTCGTAGAATCCGCTTTCGGGAATTCGTCTTGACTGAAGACGAAGGTTTTCTTCCGAGTGACAACATTTACCGGGACGATTTCGGCTGTAAAAGCACCGGACTCAATTGCGGCTGCCGCTTTACGCTGTGAATGTAGCGCCAGTTCATCCTGCATTTCTCGGGTAATTCCGTACTCTTTGGCCACGTTCTCGGCGGTAATCCCCATATGATAACCATGGGTGGCGCACATCAGACCATCGCGCAGGATTACGTCATAAACCTGTCCGTCTCCAAGACGATAACCAGAGCGTGCTTTTGCATCGAGTAAGTAGGGCGCTAAACTCATATTTTCCATACCCCCCGCCACAATGCTTTGCGCCTGACCTGCCTGAATTGCCTGGGCGGCAAGCGCCACACTTTTAAGACCCGAACCACACACTTTATTGACCGTGAATCCGCACACCGTTTCTGCCAGCCCGCTTTTTAACAGTGCCTGACGTGCCGGATTTTGCCCCAACCCGGCTTGCAACACGTTACCCATAATCACTTCATCAATGTGTAGTGAATCGATTCTTGCACGTTCAATGGCGGCTTTAATTACTGTCGCCCCCAGGTCGATGGCGCTGGTGGAAGCGAGTGAGCCGTTAAAACTACCGATAGCAGTACGTACCGCACTGACGATGACACAATTTTTCATTTTTTATTCCTTCTGTCTGTAGGGTTGCCGTCAGAACAGCGTTAAACCAATGACGAAAATGACGCCGGAGAAGAGCAGGGCAGTGATGCAATAGCCCATGATGTCGCGGACACCGAGTCCGGCGATTGCCAGTGCTGGCAGCGCCCAGAATGGTTGTGCCATGTTCATCCATTGCTCGCCGTAGGCGATCGCCATTACCGATTTACCGAGATCAGCGCCCAGCGCCTGGGCTGCGGGTATCACGAAAGGTCCCTGAATAACCCAGTGACCGCCGCCAGACGGAACGGCGAAGTTAATCAGTGCAGAACTAAAAAAGGTCATTACCGGGAAGGTGTCTTTGTTCGCAACATTGATGAAGAATTCGGTAATGAGTCCGCCCAGACCGGAGTGCTCCATCATCAGTTGGATCCCAGCGTAGAAGGGGAATTGCACCAAAATACCGGCAGTACTGCGTGCTGCCGCGCTGATAGCACGCATATAAGCCATTGGCGTTTTATGTAGCAGCAGACCCGCAATCATAAACATCAGGTTGACGGTATTGATGGTGATGTTGAAGCCATGTTCGCTGAAGTACATCGCAAGGTAAGCGATACCGAGTGCGCCGATGATCAACGTCAGAATGCGGCTTTCTTCCAGTCGCTCGGATGGTGGGGCATCTTTCGGTAGCTGCTTTTGGAAATCAGCCTCTTCCATGAGTAGTTTCGGATCGATACTCACCACGTCAGACGGTTTTGGCATCATCATGCGGGTGATAAATGGCATCACCACAATCAACGCCACAGTGATGAAAATATTAAAACCACTGAACAGAGTATCGCCCACCGGGATCAGCCCGGCGATATGCTCAACCGGGTTGCCCGGTGTTGCAGCCAACAGAGGCATTGATCCAGAGAAGCCGCCACCCCAGGTGAGAAAACCAATGTAGGCGCAGGCAATGAGCAACGGATAATCAGAACCGGGTACTCGGCGGGCGACTTCACGGGCAAACATTGCGCCGACAACCAAACCAAATCCCCAGTTGATGACACAAGCGACTGAACCGAAGAAAGTAACCAGCATGACGCCCTGTACGGGCGTCTTTGCGGCGGAGGCGGCAGTACGCAGCAAACTTTTTACCGGAGCAGAGCTGGCAAGGGCATGACCGGTAACGATGATAAGCGCCATCTGCATACCAAACGCCAGCAAGTTCCAGAAACCGTCACCCCACATTTTCACCATGCTGATCGGCGTTTGTGGTGTTAACCAAAGCGCGATCACGAAAGTTAGCAATGTCAGCAACATGGCAAAGATCAGTGGATCGGGAAGCCACCGGCTGACAAAACGCGTCATAAAACGCGATATGCGACCAATCATAAATCACCCCGTTGCGTATTCAGATCGGCGGCGACTTCAAACCGAGCTTCTGTTTTGGCACGCACGGTGGCTAAATCACACCCGTCGGCAATTTCGGTGAGCCACATTTTGCCGTCAATAAAACGAAAGACAGCCAGTTCAGTAACCAGCATATGCACCGCATGTTGCGCAGTGAGTGGCATGGTGCAGCGGCGCAAAATTTTTGCTGAACCATCTTTGGCACAATGTTCCATGGCGATGATCACTTTGCGCGACCCGGTCACCAGATCCATCGCGCCACCCATACCGGGCACCATTTTCCCAGGCACTACCCAGTTCGCGAGGTTTGCTTCTTCGTCTACTTGCAAACCGCCGAGCACGCAGGCATCAATATGACCGCCGCGGATTAGCGCAAATGACATGGCGCTATCAAACATGGCTGCACCGGGTAAAACACCGCACGGTTGTCCGCCAGCGTTCACCAGATCTGGATGCGCTGTCGTGACCGGGCCTAAACCGAGGAAGCCGTTTTCCGATTGCAGAGTGATATGAATACCCTCCGGTAAATAATTGGCGACCATTGTGGGTAAACCGATCCCTAAGTTAACGATGTCACCATCACGAAGCTCTTGCGCCACACGGCGCGCAATACGTTGTTTCGCATCCATTATTTGCTCTCCTGTGAAACGATGATGTGGTCGATAACGGCACCAGGGGTGACAATATGGTCAGGTTGCAGCTCGCCGGTTTCGACCAGTTCATCTGGCTCTACCAGTGTGATATCAGCCGCAAGGGCTATCAGGGGGTTAAAGTTGCGGGCGCTAAGTTGATAGGTCAGGTTGCCAAGTGTGTCGCAACGATGAGCGCGAATTAGCGCCAGGTCGGCGCGCAGTGGGCGTTCGAGCAGCCAGGTTTTACCGTCGAGTGTCAGTGTCTGTTTGCCTTCCTCTACGACGGTGCCGACACCCGTTGGGGTGAGAAAACCACCAAGTCCAGCTCCACCACAGCGAATTTGCTCGATTAGCGTACCTTGCGGCACCAGAACGACGTCCATCTCACCAGATATCATGCGCCGACCTGTTTCCGGGTTGGTGCCGATATGTGAAGCAATCACTTTGCGGACTCGACCATTGACGATGAGCGGACCGATGCCAGTATCAACAAACGCGGTATCATTGGCTATCAATGTCAGGTCGCGAACACCAGATTCCAGTAATGCTTCAACCAGGCGGGATGGAGTGCCAATCCCCATAAATCCGCCCACCATGATGGTCATGCCGTCACGAAAGAAGCCGGTGGCATCTTGTAATGTCATCAATTTTGTTTTCATTTTTTATCCCTCTTGCATACACCGTTGTGGGTACAGTCAGGGAATAGCAAGGGGAGTGCCAGAATGAGATTATTGGGTTTTGTTATTTAACTAATTGAATATGAAGGGATAAATTGGATGAGGATTTATAAGGAGAATGAGCGGCTATGCAGAAAATTGCGCACTGTGCAAATATCTGCATAGCAAGTTTTGGCGTTATACATCCGCCGGATCGATACCGTATTCCTGGAGTTTATACATCAATGCACGGCGACTGATGCCCAGCATTAAAGCAGTGCGGGTTCGGTTTCCTTCTTGTTGTTCCAGCACTTCCATAATGATGCGTTTTTCGACGCGTTTAATTTCCTCTTTTAAATTACGCTCACCGACAGGGGCTGTTTTTGCCTCACCAGCATTACAGACTGGCTGACGAATCTGCGGCGGAAGATCCTCAGAGAAAATGATCGGGCCTGAGTTCATCACGACGGCGCGTTCAATAACGTTGGAAAGCTCTCGAATATTTCCCGGCCATGACCAGGCGGTAAGCAGTGACATTGCCATCGGATCGATGTCGATAATATCGCGCTGATTCTCACTACTGAATTTTTGCAAAAAGTGATTAGCTAACAGGGAAATATCTTCCCGGCGATCGCGCAGAGGCGGCAGTATTAAATGAATAACGTTAAGGCGATAAAAGAGATCTTCACGGAAGGTGCCTTCTTTTACCATTGCCTGCAAGTCACGGTTGGTGGCAGCAATGATGCGGATATCAACTTTTATGGTCTGATGGCCGCCAATCCGTTCAAATTCCCGTTCCTGCAGAATGCGTAGTAATTTGGCTTGCAGTACGAGCGGCATTTCGCCAATTTCGTCGAGGAGCAGAGTACCTTCGTTGGCACGTTCAAATAATCCCTGACGCAAGGTTTGTGCACCAGTAAATGCACCTTTTTCATGACCAAACAGTTCACTTTCGAGCAACGATTCCGGCAGCGCCGCGCAGTTGACTTTAATGAACGGCCCCTTTGCCCGCCGCGAATTGTAGTGAATCGCTCTGGCAATCAACTCTTTCCCGGTGCCGCTTTCACCGCTAATCAAGACGCTGGCCTGAGAAAGGGCAATTTTGGCGGTGTCTTTGCAGATATCCATCATCGCAGGGCTGTTGGTGAGAATGTGCCCCCATTGCCAGCTGGTGCTCAGTGCCTGGTGCAGATGACGGATCTCTTTTTTCATTGACTGGAGTTGTAAAGCGCGCTGAACGATTAAATTCAACTCATCGAGATCAAACGGTTTGATAACATAGTCGAAGGCCCCGCAGCGTAGCGCTTCGACGGCGGTTTCCACTTCAGCATAGGCCGTCATCAGAATAACGGGGGTCCGTGTCTCATGGCTGCGCATCTCCTTGAGTGCCTTGATGCCGTCCATCTCTGGCATGCGGATATCCATCAACACCACGTCAGGGTGAATATCGGCAAACAGGTGTAATGCTGTGCGTCCGTTGTTCGCACAATGTGTTTCGAATCCTTGTAGTGCAAAAGCGGTGCTCAGCATACGGCGAACATTATCTTCATCATCCACAATAAGGATGCGATTAATAGCAGTCATACAGTCTGATTTCCCTGCGGATTGATCGGTAAAATAAGCGTGAAGGTTGCGCCGTAGCCCGGCAAACTGGCGACGCGAATATCACCCTGATGGGCATTAATGATGCGTTGACTTAACGCCAGACCAAGCCCGGTTCCAGAGGCTTTGGTGGTGAAAAAGGGATCGAAGATCTTTTTTTGCAGCGAGAGATCAATGCCACAGCCGTTGTCCTCTATCGAAATGGCCTGTTGTGAGTCGCTGTATTGCCAGGTTTGAATGCGAATTTTCCCTCGTGCGCTGATAGCCTGGACGGCATTGATCAGGATATTCAGTAGTACCTGTTTGAGCAGTTCACGATCGGCGTTAATCGGGTTTAATTCATTATCCAGTTCGCTTATGAAGTCGACCCGCGCTTGTACGCCGGCGGTTTGTACCAGTACCAGAGTTTCTTCAACCAATGCATTGAGACTGACTTGTTGCCATTGACTGTGGCGTGGACGTGAAAATTCGAGCAATTGCTGAATAACTTTGTTAATTGAATCGATTTCTTTGAGTACTACGGACAGATATTCCTGATGTATTAGGTCGCTGGTTTGTTGGCGCAAGATCTGTACATAACCACGAATAGCCGTTAGCGGATTACGTACTTCATGCGCGACGCCAGCCATCAGCTCACCCAGTGTGGCGAGGCGTTCTGCTTGCGCCATGCGGCGCTGGGTTTCTTTGCGGGCAGTTAAATCAGAGAAAATCACCAAAGCACCTATCATTTCACCATGCGTGTTATGAATACGACTGGTAGTGACACTGAGTTCAATGGTGCGGTCACGGCCTGGAAAACTGATCTCCAGCGCTACATGTTCGGTGCCATGTTCCAGCGTATCCAGTACTGGACTGTAGAACTGAGTATTGTCGAACAACATGGAGTAAGGCTGCCCTACCAGTTCATGACGTTGATAGCCAGTGATGACTTCTGCTGCCGGGTTCATGGTGGTTACATCACCCTGGCGGTCAATGGCAATGACGCCATCGGCAGCGTTTTCAATAATCAGATCGTTAAGTGTCCGCGTTTCACGCAGTGCCTGGGCGAGGTTGTTAACACTCTGACTGATTTGCCCCATTTCACCGGGCAATTGTGGTAATCGAGTGGGAATATTTTGTGCCAGAGTCGAGAGGCCATCGGTGATGATATCAATATTGGCGCTCAGGCGACGGGAGAAAAGGACAATCAACAGCAGGCTTATCAGCAAACCGGCGGTGAGCACAATGATAATCCTCACATCCATTTTCCAGGCCTGGCGGCGAATATCTTCGGTTAATTCATTGGCCCAGATATAGCCGAGGATTTCACCATTACGCTCAATGGGGATCATTGAATTCAAAATATCGCCGCGCACCTGCCTGCCTGAATAAACCAAAGGGGTATTTGTACGCATGACTTCGCGACCAGGGTGATCTGCGGCAATGGTAACGCCGACATTATTCTGATATAGCGCTGAAGGCGCGTAGGTGATTATCGCATCCAGCGTTTTGTTGTAATAACCAGCGCCGATGCCAGGGAAGGCGTGAGTGATATTTTCGGTAATGGGGGCAAGTTCTGCATTTAATGCGCGGATACGCTCCTCACGTGGTAAGTCGATGTAGAGATCATAGCGATCGCCTAGTGCCTGATTAAGCAGGTTGACCACGGCAGAAAGTTTTTTCTCTTTTTCAGATAAGACTGCTGAACGTCCTTCCGTTTCTACGATATAACCAATAGTAAGCGTTGGGACAATGACCATCAGGATTGCCATCAGAATCATTTGATTGCGTAAGCGGCGTGGATAAATCCACTTCATATAATGCATGCTGAAATCCACTAGTCTTGTCCGGTATATGACGATTATCAGAGGTTAAGGTGATGATTTCTCGGCGGTGTATCATATTCCAGAGAAGAGAGAACATTGCGGTAACACGCTTTTACCGCTACCTTAACCACACTCCATCGGTCACCTGAGGCGGAGCTTCGCCCCTTTGAAATACCTTGCTTCTTTTCGTACAACCCTGAAAGCCTCGCGCTACATGTTCAGAGCATTGGCGTTAGTGCTCTGGCTGTTGATTGCTTTTTCATCCGTTTTTTACATCGTTAATGCGTTACATCAGCGAGAATCGGAAATTCGTCAGGAATTTAATCTGAGTTCCGATCAGGCTCAGCGCTTTATTCAACGTACCTCTGATGTGATGAAAGAGCTGAAGTACATCGCTGAAAATCGCTTATCGGCAGAAAACGGTGTGCTTTCCCCGCGTGGACGAGAAACGCAGGCGGATGTGCCTGCGTTTGAACCGCTGTTTGCCGACTCCGATTGTTCCGCAATGAGTAACACCTGGCGAGGCTCTCTGGAGTCATTGGCGTGGTTTATGCGCTACTGGCGCGATAATTTCTCTGCGGCTTACGATCTCAACCGGGTATTTTTAATCGGCAGCGATAACCTCTGCATGGCCAATTTCGGTCTGCGTGATATGCCAGTGGAACGCGATACCGCGTTGAAAGCGTTGCATGAACGCATTAATAAATATCGAAATGCACCACAAGATGATAGTGGCAGTAACCTCTACTGGATCAGCGAAGGTCCGCGCCCTGGCGTCGGGTATTTTTACGCGTTGACGCCAGTTTATCTGGCGAACCGGTTGCAGGCGCTTTTGGGTGTCGAGCAGACTATCCGGATGGAGAATTTTTTCTTACCTGGTACGTTGCCGATGGGGGTTACCATTCTTGATGAAAATGGTCATACCCTGATTTCGCTTACCGGACCAGAAAGTAAAATTAAGGGCGATCCTCGCTGGATGCAGGAACGCTCCTGGTTTGGCTATACGGAAGGGTTCCGGGAGCTGGTGCTGAAGAAAAATCTGCCACCCTCATCGCTAAGCATCGTGTATTCGGTGCCGGTTGATAAGGTGCTGGAACGCATTCGCATGTTGATCCTTAACGCAATTTTGCTGAATGTGCTTGCCGGAGCTGCATTGTTTACTCTCGCGCGGATGTACGAGCGACGTATTTTCATTCCGGCGGAAAGCGACGCCCTGCGACTGGAAGAACATGAGCAGTTTAATCGCAAGATTGTCGCCTCCGCGCCAGTGGGTATCTGCATTTTGCGTACCGCTGATGGCGTCAATATTTTAAGTAACGAACTGGCGCATACCTATCTCAATATGCTTACGCATGAGGATCGCCAACGGCTGACACAAATTATCTGTGGGCAGCAGGTCAATTTTGTTGATGTCCTGACCAGCAACAATACCAATCTGCAAATCAGCTTCGTCCATTCGCGCTATCGTAATGAAAACGTGGCCATTTGTGTGCTGGTGGATGTTTCTTCGCGCGTGAAGATGGAAGAGTCGTTGCAGGAGATGGCACAAGCAGCGGAACAGGCGAGCCAGTCAAAATCGATGTTCCTTGCCACCGTCAGTCATGAGCTGCGAACGCCGCTGTATGGCATTATCGGTAACCTGGATCTGTTGCAAACCAAAGAGTTACCGAAAGGCGTCGATCGTCTGGTGACGGCAATGAACAACTCTTCCAGCCTGTTGTTGAAAATTATCAGCGATATTCTCGATTTCTCGAAGATTGAATCGGAACAGTTGAAGATCGAACCGCGTGAGTTTTCACCGCGTGAAGTGATGAACCACATCACCGCCAACTATTTACCGCTGGTGGTACGCAAGCAGTTAGGCTTGTACTGCTTTATTGAACCGGATGTGCCAGTGGCCTTAAATGGCGACCCGATGCGTTTACAGCAGGTCATCTCCAACCTGTTGAGTAACGCCATAAAATTCACCGATACCGGCTGTATAGTTTTGCATGTTCGCACTGATGGCGATTATCTCTCTATCCGTGTTCGCGATACCGGCGTGGGGATTCCGGCGAAAGAAGTGGTGCGCTTGTTTGATCCCTTCTTCCAGGTCGGAACGGGCGTACAGCGTAACTTCCAGGGGACCGGTCTGGGTCTGGCGATTTGTGAAAAACTGATCAGCATGATGGACGGCGATATCTCGGTAGATTCAGAACCGGGAATGGGCAGCCAGTTTACCGTGCGTATTCCGTTGTACGGCGCTCAGTACCCGCAGAAAAAAGGCGTGGAAGGGTTGAGTGGTAAACGCTGCTGGCTGGCGGTCCGCAATGCGTCGCTCTGTCAGTTCCTGGAAACCAGTTTGCAGCGCAGCGGCATCGTCGTTACAACATACGAAGGGCAGGAACCGACTCCCGAAGATGTGTTAATTACTGACGAGGTAGTGAGTAAAAAATGGCAGGGTAGAGCGGTAGTGACCTTCTGTCGTCGCCATATTGGTATTCCGCTGGAGAAAGCGCCAGGGGAGTGGGTACACAGTGTGGCTGCCCCGCATGAGCTACCGGCATTGTTGGCGCGTATTTATTTGATCGAGATGGAGAGCGACGATCCTGCTAACGCTCTGCCGTTAACGGACAAAGCGGTCAGCGATAACGACGATATGATGATTCTGGTCGTGGATGATCATCCGATTAACCGGCGTCTGCTGGCAGATCAGTTGGGATCGTTGGGCTATCAATGTAAAACCGCGAATGATGGCGTCGATGCGCTTAATGTACTTAGCAAGAATCATATTGATATCGTGCTTAGCGACGTCAACATGCCAAATATGGATGGTTACCGCTTGACGCAACGCATTCGTCAGTTGGGACTGACGTTGCCGGTAATCGGAGTAACTGCTAATGCGTTGGCTGAAGAGAAGCAGCGGTGTCTGGAGTCTGGTATGGACAGCTGCCTGTCGAAGCCGGTAACGCTGGATGTGATAAAACAGACGCTAACGGTATATGCCGAGAGGGTCAGGAAATCGCGGGATTCGTAGGGCGGATAAGGCGTTTACGCCGCATCTGGCATTCAGTGCAAATGCCAGATGCGACGCTGACGCGTCTTATCTGGCCTACAGATGATTAGTCTTTATCTGCCGGACTTAAGGTCACAGAAGAGAGATAATTCAGCAGAGCAATATCGTTCTCGACACCCAGCTTCATCATCGCAGATTTCTTCTGGCTACTGATGGTTTTAATACTGCGGTTCAGCTTTTTAGCGATCTCGGTCACCAGGAAGCCTTCCGCAAACAGGCGCAGAACTTCACTCTCTTTTGGCGAGAGACGCTTGTCACCGTAACCACCAGCACTGATTTTTTCCAACAGGCGAGAAACGCTTTCCGGGGTAAATTTCTTCCCTTTCTGCAGCGCGGCGAGAGCTTTCGGCAGATCGGTCGGTGCACCTTGTTTCAGCACGATCCCTTCGATATCCAGATCCAATACCGCACTAAGAATCGCCGGGTTGTTGTTCATGGTCAGAACGATGATCGACAGGCTTGGGAAATGGCGCTTGATGTACTTGATTAAGGTAATGCCATCGCCGTACTTATCGCCAGGCATGGAGAGATCGGTAATCAACACATGCGCATCCAGTTTCGGCAGGTTGTTGATCAGTGCTGTAGAGTCTTCAAATTCGCCGACAACATTCACCCACTCAATTTGCTCAAGTGATTTGCGAATACCGAACAAGACTATCGGATGGTCATCGGCAATAATTACGTTCATATTGTTCATGTAATAGGCTACCTTGCTACAGCAAGCTCTTGACATAACTGTCAATGTCGCTGATGTATTTTTCTATTCCTGGAACATCCTTTTCACGAATCAGATGTTCCAGCGTTTCACATAACTGCTTGCCGGGTACCAGATTTAGCATGGCAAACACGCCTTTAAGACGATGAGCCGTTTGGGCTAACGCAGCAAAGTCACTGGTTGCTGCTTCAGTATACAGCCTCTTAACATCATCCGGTACTGTGTCTACAAAGAGCGCATAATAGCCGCTGGCATGGAGTTGCGCATTTTCATCTCCGCCCAGAGGCGATTCTGTCACCTCTTCCTGCGCCAGTTGCACTTCAATTAATTGTAAGACCGCTTCCTGCATAGCGTTGCTCATATTGAAGTTGACGCACAATTGACCAGGCCCAATTTCCCGTACGCCAGACTCATCATCGCTTAAAAGCAAGCCAGAGGCAGTAAGATTAGACGGATTATCCGTTAAAAAGATATCATAATCTTGACTAATTAATCTTTCATCGGGTGTGATACAGGTTGCACCCCAATTTTCTAACTGGCGAGTGACAATATTCCGAATTTCTGCCGAAGTAACATCCACCATTACGCAGACATCATCCAGTAAACGCTCTTCTTCCTCTTCAACTTCCGGGTCAGCTGCGAGCATTTTGATATGCACAGAGTAGCGTGTACCAAGCCCATCCCGCGTTTTAATGTTTAAATGACCGCCCAGTTTACGTGCCAGTTGATCGCTCAGCCAGAATGCCAGCGGGTCCGCCTTGCCATAGCGATCGTTTTGGGTCTGGTTGATAAACGGGAAGTGCAAATTATCCATTTCATGAATGCTTACGCCTTCTCCGGTGTCCAGAATGCGGAACGTCAGGCGGTCTTCGGAGGACTCATCCTGATCAACCTCAAGGGTGATTTTTCCCAATTGCGTTGAGGTCACGGCATATTGCATCAGTAGCAGCAAAATGCGTCGTAAGGCATCGCGATCGCCGCGGCGCATATCGTGTGCTTTCAGATGATTGTTAATCAGCAGTTGCAGACCTTTACGCTTGATGGCAGGCAACACTGAAGGCACAACTTCATCAATTAAATCCTGCACGGAGAACAGCACCGTCTCACTTTTCCAGCTATCATCCGCAAGCATGTTCGCTAACTGTATTTCATCGACCAGCCGCACCAGCACATCTGCCTGATTCGCCAGTTGTTTGCTTTCCGGGGCGTTGAGTTTAGCCGCGCTCTCCGCCAGGGACTGTGCAGGTTCTTTCAGCGCATCGCCAATGTTTTTCATAAAGGTCATCCGCCCCTGCTGGTTTTTCTCATACAGACGCTGCGCCTGCTTGAGTTTCTTGTTTACCAGCACTTCGCGATCCTGATCGCGAATAATGAAAATTTGTGTGCGCGGCGCGACCTGGCTGCGGAACATGCGGATCTCATACAGCTCGTTATTGATCGTCGCCTGAATAATCCCCTGATGCTGTTCCGCCATGGTGGTGATGTTTTGCAGATTCAAATGCGGCAGCAAATGATCGGCAATTTTGTTACTTATGACAGTGCGGTTCGATTCCTGATCGTGAACCAGCAGGCCAAGCGGCAGCAGTGAGACTATCTCTTCATTGATTGCACGTAAAATGCGCAATTCGTTATTGACCGCCGTGCTGGGGACGTTTTCTGTACTGCGGCTGGAGAAATGGCGGAATGTGGTATAGCCAAATAACGCCAGCGCCAGCAAACCGATATTCAGCAGCAGTGGCAGCAGAATGTTTTGCAACGTATCCAGCAGTAAGGTGCCATAAGGAACCTGCCAGACCAGGCGCATATCGGTAGAGTTGAGTGCCGAGGAGATTTCAATCTTCGTACTGTTAAAGTGGATACTGACGCTATCCGTCCCTTCTTTCTCATTATCATTGTTTCCCGTTGCCGTCGCGTCTGGCTCAAGGCGGAAACTGTCCAGCGGCATACCCGGTGGGATCAAATCATTAATCGGCAGATCAAAAGCCACGACCGTTGCCAGATGTCCCGGCTGGTTAAAGGTAGTACGCAAGGTAAAGTAATGACCGTTCTGCCAGGCTAGGCGGCGCATGTTAGAAAAGCTTTCGCGTTCATCGAGGGCGTTGGCCTGTTGCAACATCTCTGCACGACGTGAATCAACAATGTCGCTGACGGTCGATTCTTTAAATCCGGAGGTGAGATCTTTAAGGGGCAGGGTTGAGATCAGCACCAGGCTGTTATCCTGACCATTCAGGTAATACATCGACCACGGTACATTTTCTGCGCCCCACAATGTATCCAGATAAGTGGACATCCGTTGAGTCATCTCAAGCGTTGAGTTGTCGTGAGAGCCAAAGATTAACGCTTCCGTTTTGCGGCGCGGTTTTTCCAGATAGTAGACATCCTGTTTCAGGCGCGTCTCTTGTAAACCTTCGCCGGAGGAGGGGGAGGTCGTCGCGGCAATGTTGTCGTAGATCTGCCAGGTCACGTAACGCCAGGTATCGACGCGCTTTTGGATTGCGTGGGTAATGTCGACAATCTGGTAACTTTTATCTTTCAGCCAGGCGTTAACGGCGCTTTGTACCATTACTCCCATCGTCACCAGTAACACAATGATCAACAGTAAAAAGAAGCGGGTAATGCTCCCCGGTAGGAGTGAAAAGCGGGTCGTGGCCGTTGTCTCTTTCTGACGCATTCGTGTTTATGACCTGTTAAAACTTCGCGAAGTGATAGGGCAGTATAAAGGGTACAGTGTGAAATTCCAGACTCTTACCTGATTGATGATTCTCTATTCTCCCGTGATATTTATCATCCTGCATTGGGGGAAATAGATGTACAAGCGCCATTTTGCTGTACAAATAACCTACAAAAAGCCCAACGAAATTAATTGCAAATAAACGAAGATTGCTGGAAATTATGCTAATGTTAATTATTTGTGAAATAGTTAACAAGCGTTATAGTTTTTCTGTGGTAGCACAGAATAATGAAAAGTGTGTAAAGAAGGGTAAAAAAAACCGGATGCGAGGCATCCGGTTGAAATAGGGGTAAACAGACATTCAGAAATGAATGACGGTAATAAATAAAGTTAATGATGATAGCGGGAGTTATTCTAGTTGCGAGTGAAGGTTTTGTTTTGACATTCAGTGCTGTCAAATACTTAAGAATAAGTTATTGATTTTAACCTTGAATTATTATTGCTTGATGTTAGGTGCTTATTTCGCCATTCCGCAATAATCTTAAAAAGTTCCCTTGTATTTACATTTTGAAACATCTATAGCGATAAATGAAACATCTTAAAAGTTTTAGTATCATATTCGTGTTGGATTATTCTGCATTTTTGGGGAGAATGGACCTGCCGACTGATTAATGAGGGTTAATCAGTATGCAGTGGCATAAAAAAGCAAATAAAGGCATATAACAGAGGGTTAATAACATGAAAGTTAAAGTACTGTCCCTCCTGGTCCCAGCTCTGCTGGTAGCAGGCGCAGCAAACGCTGCTGAA
>OOAW01000839.1_pt1 | contig 18262 bp, 18 predicted proteins | sample 1671861 | NCBI WGS metagenome assembly OOAW01 (sample SAMN06348200, study PRJEB24527) | human gut metagenome | reverse complement strand
TGTTGCCGCAAACCATCCAAATGGCCATGCCATCCAGATTCCGGTACTTCCAAAGAATACCGGAAGAATATAAACAAATGCCACCACCAGAATACATCCTCTTAACAGGCAGAGTGAAAGAGACTGAACGGATTTTGCTACGGACTGAAAATAACAGATAAAGACCATGTTGATGCCCAGAAACAAAAATCCGGTAAAATAAATCCGGATGGCCGGTGCTGCCAGAGTCAGGATTTTGCTCGTTGGTTCCAGAAAAATATAAGTAAACAGATTCGGAACAAATAATCCCAGAAGGACTGGCAGGGTACAGATGATCACAGATGTTTTTAATGAAAGTGACTGTACCTTTAAGATCCGGCTTGAAAGCCCTGCTCCGTGGTTGATCGACAGGATCGGCTGAGCAGCCTGTTCGATTCCTTTACAGAGGCAGATGACTACCAGAGCAGTATTACAGATGATGCCATATACACTGACTCCGGTATTTCCAAGATAGCGGATCAGCTGCAGGTTAAAAATAAAGATCGTAAATCCGGATGCAGCTTCGATGACAAAGCTGGTGAAACCGTTTGCAATGATCTTCTGTAAAAAGGAAGGATGAAATCCTTTCAATGTAAATTTCAGCTGGTTCTTTTTCGTAAAAAAGTGCGTGCATAAAATAACCACGGTAAGGCTTGAACCAAGAACAGTGGCAAGTGCAGCCCCTTTCATTCCCATATTCATAGGATACAAAAAGATATAGTCCAGTACAATGTTGGTCACTCCGCCGGCAATGACTCCGTTCATGGCAAGTTTTGGTGCACCGTCATTGCGGATGAAAGTCTGAAGAAAAGAAGAAAAGAAATAAGTTCCCATTCCCCAGATAATATAAGGAAGATAGTCCATGATGTAAGGCAGGGTTTCTTCTGTGCCGCCAAGCAGCCATGCGATGTCTTCCATAAACAGAACGCAGACTGTCATGGAGATGAGAAGAAGTGCAAAATTCAGCAGCAGGGCAGTTGTGAAATAGGTGTTTCCTTCTTCTTTTTGTGATTTTCCACGGCAGATGGACATCAGTACAGAGCCGCCGACACCGGATAAAAGTCCCAGTCCGAAAAAGATATTGTAGATCGGCAGGGAGATATTTAAGGCGGCAAGTGCTGTGGCACCAAGCCGCTTCCCGATGAAGATTGTATCTGCAAGCACATAGATGGATGTGACCATCGTTCCGCAGATAGCCGGTATCAGATAATGAAAGAATAACTGACGGACCGGTTTTTGAATAAATTCATTCGTATTCATAGCATAACTCCATTCCTAAAAAATTTTCCGCATGATAGTGTACCATAGAATGACTTTTAAGAAAAGCTATTTCAAAAGAAATCAATCTCGTGTATAATGAACAGTAACCTGAACAGGTGATTGGTGATTAAAAAGGAGAAAAAAGATGATAGGAATTATCGGAGCAATGGAAGAAGAGGTACAGGCATTGAGACATGCCATGAAGATTCAGGAGGAGAAGGAAATTGCCTCCATGGTATTTCATAGAGGAATTTTATATGGGAAAGAAGCAGTTGTCGTGCGAAGCGGAATCGGAAAGGTCAATGCAGCAATCTGCACGCAGATTTTAGCGGATCATTTTGATGTAGATCTTGTGATCAATACCGGGATTGCCGGTTCTCTGGATGCAGCGATCGATATCGGAGATATGGTGATCTCTACGGATGCGGTGCAGCATGATATGGATACGAGTATTTTCGGGGATCCGATCGGACAGGTTCCGCGTATGGATACATTTGCATTCCCCGCAGATGCACAGTTGGTCGAAAAGGCTGTGCGTGCGAACCAAGAGGCCAATCCGGATATCCATACATTTACCGGACGGATCGCCAGTGGAGACCAGTTTATTTCCTCACAGGAAGTAAAAGAACGAATCGTAACACTTTTCGGAGCAAAATGTGCGGAGATGGAAGGTGCAGCGATTGCACATGGGGCATATCTGAATCAGATTCCATGCGTGATCGTGCGTGCAATTTCCGATAAAGCAGACAACAGTGCATCTATGGATTATCCGGCATTTGAGAAGAAAGCAATCGAACATTCCATCAGGTTGTTAGAGAAACTTTTGCCTGAGTTATAGAGAAAAAGACCTGGGAGATCAGGTCTTTTTCTCTATAATAACATTTTTTTTGGTTACTGTTCCCACACCAACACTCTTTCAGACACAAATTCTGTACTTCAGACAAAAGCTCTTGTAGAAGGAGAAAGGCTGTTTTATACTAAAACTACGCCAGAAAAATGATGGGCAAAGGAATGAAAAGAAAATGAAAAAAATTGCGATATGTGATGATGAGCCGGCAGTGAGAAAACAGATGGAGGCATATTTCAAAGAGCTGGAATCGGTTTTTTGCATCTCTTATTTTGAAAGCGGAGAGGCACTCCTGGAATCGGATGTTCTTTATGATGTGATCTTTCTGGACATTGACATGAAAGGAATTTCGGGGATTGATACTGCCAGAAAAATCAGAGTTCGGGATAAAAAGACAAAGATCATTTATGTGACAGCTTATGAAGATTTTCGGGAGTATGCGTTTGGTGTCCATGCGTTCGGATATCTGGTCAAACCGGTGGAAAAAGAAAAAATTCTGGAAATCCTTCAGGAAGCTTTTGACTATGAACAGGAGGAGCAAAGAGGTCCCAGGATCCGTCTTCATACAGAGGCAGGGTATCAGGAATTTTATATGCAGGATATTTGCTATTTTGAATATAGAGACCGGAAAATCCGGATTGTGGCGCAGAATGGAGAAGCATGGATGCGAGGAAGTATCAGTAAAATGGCAGAGTCTTTTCAAAACATGGACTTTGCAGTTCCTCATAAAAGCTTTGTAGTAAATCTGCGTCATATCAAAGATATAAAGGGATGTGATCTGCTCATGACGACAGGAGAGATAGTTCCCCTTTCTCAAAAGAAAGCGGCAGATTTTCGGGCATTGCTGACGCGATGGCTGGCGCAGCAGGTATGAAAGGAGAATGCGTATGGCACTTGAGATGGGGATGAATCTGGTCTGTTCTGTTTTAGAACAGGTGGTCATGTGTGTCTGTCAGTATCTGTTTATGAGCGCCAATGCACAGACGATCCACCGGAAAAAAATCTGGTATTTCTTTGGATTTACTGTGCTTGGCGCAAGTGTTTACGGTGCGGCATTTCTGACAGGGCTGACCGGGAATCTGTGGATCGGTGTACAGATCCAGCTGACAGGGGTGCTGCTTCTTGGAATTTTATTGTTTCACAGAAAAATCGGAAGTCTGCTTCTGGATCTTTTTGTAAACATCCTTTTGATTCTTTCCATAGAAGTGGGGATTTTTCTGGGGAATTACCTGCTTGTACAGGGGGCGTTTGAGAATCTTGTGTGGTACGGGAATGTTACCATGCTCTTCAAAATGTTTTTCATGATTCCTGTGACAGCGGCCGCTGTTATGTGGAAAAAGAGACAAAAGGAAACAGAAATGGGAAACTTGCAGATACTGCTCCTTTTATTACTTCCGCTTTTTAGCGTACTGTTTCTCTATTCACTGATAGAAATGGGACGTATCTATATGGATCTGTATGGAGTTCGTCTGATGGTCGTCAATCTGGCAGCGCTGGTGCTTTTGAATTTTTGTTTTTTGTACCTGTTTGGATATTGGTTCCGTTCCCATAAGCTGGAGGGGCAGCTTGCAGAGTTTCAGATGCAGAATGAGCTGCAGTACAGATATTATGCGGAATTGGAGCAAAAATACAGAGAGTCCAGAAAGATCATGCATGATATGAAGAATCACCTTCAGGCTGTAGAACATTTATATCAGGCAAAAGATGGGCAGGAGCAGGGCGGAGCGTATGTGAAGGATCTGTATCATATGTTGAATCTGTTGGGTGAGAAATATTACAGTTCTAATCGTATGCTGAATATTATCTGTAATGATAAGCTCTCATTGGCGCGGCATCCTGCAGTCGCTATATCCGTGGAAATCGGAGATGTTGATTTTTCGGATCTGCGGGATATTGATATTACGACGATTTTCGCCAATTTGCTGGATAATGCATTGGAAGCGGTGGAGGCTTTTGGAGAGGGAGCCTATCTGAATCTGAAAATACAGGAGGTGCATCATTTCAGGGTGATCAGTATTGTAAATGCAAGCAGACCCGGAATGAAAAAGGAAGGACATATGGGAGTGGGACTGGAAAATGTGAGACGGACAGTAGAAGCGTATCAGGGAACAATGCAGTGTGAAATTGTGGGAGAAGAATATCGGGTCAGCGTGATGCTGCCGGGAAAGGAGGACTCATGAATTTGCTGTTTGAAGTGATCAGTTTATTGATCTGTATCGGGATACCGGTTTTGGGAGGAATTTATTTTGCGGTGAAAGGAAAGGGATATTTTCTTACGTTTCTTACAGGAATTCTGTCTTTTGTGGTGACGCAGATGATTCTGCGGATCCCACTTCTTGGTTATCTGAAGACAAACTGGGAGTGGTTTATGATACTGCCATACAGTCATTATTATATATATATGGCGATTGCGGCATTCTCTGCAGGTGTGTTTGAGGAGACAGGAAGAGTTGTGGGACTTGGTGTCTTGAGGAAAGGAAAAACCAGCTGGATGGATGCAGTGGCATTTGGACTTGGGCACGGCGGGATCGAAGCGGTGTGGATCGGTGTGATTGGAGTCTTGCCGAATGTTCTGAATGAAGATAGCAGCATAAGTGTGGCAGTGTTGCTTTCCGGAGCAGAGCGTTTTTGTGCGATGGCCTTTCACATTTTGTTGACACTGGTCATCATGGAAGGAATCCGGAGACACAAAAAATTGTTTTATTGGCTGATCGCAGTAGTTCTGCATGGATTATACGACTTTTCAATTGCATTTCAGAATACAATCCTGATCTGGGGTGTTCTGATTTTTGGGGTCGTGGCTGCGATGATAGCTTTGATTTTTACAAAACGCAAGTGGAAAGAAGAAAGGGGAACAAGACAATGAAAAAGAATATGAAAAAACTGGCAGTGGGATTCGGCGTTTTCGTGATGGCAGTGGGAAGTCTGATGGGATGCAGCTCTCTGGGAAGCGGAGGAAATGAACAAGGAGAGATCCTGAAAGAACTGCCGGAAGGGTTTGACAAGGAGACGGTAAGAGAGCAGGCAATGGAAGATATTGAGATCGCGCAGTCTAAAGATTATGAGAGCTGGAAAAGCAGGTTTGCCAAGGATCTGCAGAGCAGTCTGACAGAAGAATCGTACGATTCCTATTTGAAAATCCTGGAGAAACAGGGAGAATTCAAAGAGTTTGGAAAATGTACGTATTTAGGGCAGATAAAAGATAATAAAAAGTACGGCGGAGTCATTATTGTGGTAAAATATGAAGAAGGCAATGTCAATTACAGTCTTGCGTATGACGAGGATATGAATCTGGTCAGCTTTACGATGTAAGAGAATTGCCCAAAAGGGAAAGGAGGCGACAGTATGGTACATCATATTGTAATGTGGAAGTTCAAACCGGAAATCGAAGAGGAGAGAAAAGCAGACCTCAAAAAAGATATGGAAGCGAATCTGAGCAGTCTGATTGGAAAGGTACCGGGACTTTTAAGTGTATCGTTTGTAAGTGAACCATTTGCATCAAGTACTCATGATATGGCGCTTGTGACAACGTTTGAAAAAGCGGAAGATATCAAAGCGTATTCTGCACATCCGGAGCATGTCAAAGTAGCGGATACATATGTGCGTCCGTTTGTGACAGAGCGTGCATGTTTGGATTATCAGGACTAGAAGAAAAGTATCGGAGCGGACAGTGCTCCGATACTTTTTTAAAAGGGATATTCCAGTAATTCTGGAAAACGCGTGATTTTGTGAGCATAATGAGTGGGAGAACCGAATCCGTATTCTGCAAAAATAAACGGAATTCCGGCAAAGGTGCAGGCATCGGCATCCCCCTTCGTATCCCCCACATAAACAGCATCTGTGATCTGAGCGCGTTCCATCAGAAGACGAATGTTTTCGCCTTTGGAAAGTCCGGTATTTCCGAAACATTCGAAGTCGGTGATGGCGTTCTCCAGTCCGGTCTTTTTCAGAAAGAGTTCAATATATCCTTTCTGACAGTTGGAGACAATGCAGACAGCATAATTCTGTGACAGTGTTAAGATCGTCTCTTTCACGCTGTCGAACAGAAGCGGTTCTCTGGCATTTTCCAGATAAAATTCTTCGTATTCACAGCAGGACTCCATCACAAGAGCGCGCTGAGATTCTGACAGAGTCGGAAAGAGGTTTGCGGCGATCTCATCCATCGGCTTTCCGAATTCCTGTTTCAGACAGTCCGCGGTAATGGGAGTATCCAGAGGGATCATCAGCTCACTGGCAGCCTGCATCCATGCTTCGGCTACAACACCGGTTGTGTCCCAGAGTGTTCCGTCTACGTCAAGTATTATTGCTTTCATAATATTAGATTCCTCTTCTTTCATTTAAAATCTTCAGAAAATCAAAAAAGATTTCAAGTACAGTATAGCATAGATTCTGCTTGGGAGGAAGAAAAAGAGACGTTGGAAAGCATTTGGTATCTGTGCTATAATGAACAAAGTTTTTGACTGCTTTAGACAGGAATAAATAGTAGAAAGAAGGTACATAAGATGATACGTTTTGCAACAGAAGAGGATGCACAGGCATTGCTTGCGATTTATGCATATTATATTGATACAGAAATCACATTTGAGTATGAATTACCGACAGAGGCTGAATTCCGGAAGAGGATTCGAACTGTCCTGGAAGAATACCCATATCTCATTTATGAAGAAGCGGGAAATATTCTTGGATATGCCTATGCGCACCGCCATTTGGAACGGGCTGCATATCAGTGGAATGTGGAACTGACCGTGTATCTGTATCCAGATGCTGTTTCCAGAGGGATCGGGAGAAGATTGTATGAAGAGTTGCTTCGGATTCTTACAGAGCAGGGAATCTGCAATGCATACAGTCTGATCACCCGTCCCAATGAAAAAAGTGAAAAGCTGCATGAAGCGATGGGATTTACCCTGATGGGAGTTTTGAAAAATACAGGCTATAAAAACGGCAAATGGCGGGATGTCAGCTGGTATGAAAAGCAGTTAAACCCATATCCGGAACATCCGGTTCCATTTCGAAAAGTTGATGAATTATATAGAAAAGAAGAAAATTTTGGATGATTATCTGCTTAAAAAGCAGATAATCATCCAATACGAAGGTTGATCCAGATGATCTTCCTGTATTTTAGTTTGATAAAGTTCACCGTCTATTTTATATAGGATACGATCTCGTCTGGTAACGCAGATGCAGTCGATACTGTGATCCATACAGAAGTGCTCAATACTGTGGCAGATTTCTTCTTTTGTAGGTTTTTGATCCTTAAAAATGATAATTTCTTTTTTCATAAACAGTCCTCCTGGTTACAGACATTCTGGAATTATTCCGAAAGAAGATGATAAAGTTTCAGACAGTTTTTTAGCTGTTGTGCAGCAAAATCATCCATTGGACACAGTGGGAGACGGCAGGGACCGACCGAAAGTCCCATCATGTTCATGGCAGTCTTAACTGGAACCGGATTGATGTCAGAGGTCAGCGATTCCAGGAGTGCTTCATAGTGGAGTTGTATTTGTTCACTTTTGGTTACATCTCCGTTGAAATAGGCACAACACAGTTCGCTGACAGCATCGGGACATATATTCGAAAGAACGGAGATTACACCCTTTGCTCCAAGAGCAAGGGCAGATACAGCCTGGTCGTCATTTCCACAGTAGATATCAAGGCGATCACGATAACGGGAAGTGATTTTTGCAAGCTGCGAAAAATTTCCACTGGCCTCCTTGACAGCTGTCACATTTGGAATTTCCAACAGTTCCTCATATGTAGACGGGAGAATATTGACTCCGGTTCTGGAGGGAATATTGTATAGGATAAACGGTAAGTCACTTACTTTAGCACAGGCTTGATAGTGGGCAATCAAGCCGTTCTGAGAACATTTGTTATAATAAGGTGTGACAAGAAGTAGAGCGTCTGCACCTGCATTTTGCGCGTTTTTACATAAAAGTTGTGCGTGGCTTGTGTTATTAGAACCAGCACCTGCAATTACAGGGATTCTTCCATTGACAATTCGGCAGGTGAACTGAATCAGACGCAGATGTTCTTCATCGCTTAAACAGGCAGATTCTCCGGTTGTTCCAGCGACTACGATGGCATTCGTATGATGTGAAATCTGATATTCTAAAAGTTCTTCCATTTTTTTATAAGAAATAGAACCATCCATGTTCATAGGGGTAATAATTGCTGTTGCAGAACCTTTAAAGACAGAAGTATTCATTTGTTGTTCCTCCTCTAAATACTGTTTTATTAGGCTTTTCTCTATGGTAAACTGTCTTTTGTAAAAAAGGTATTAAGAAATAGAAAGAGTATATGAATAAAATATGAAATTGACAAAATGGAAACAAATTGATACAATGTATTAATGCAATAATACAAATGAGGTGAGAGAAATGAATGAGGATCTCGTTCTTGCGATTACAATGTTGATTATTTTGGCGGTTGTAGTGCTGTTTATCCAGATTTCCCAGCAGATCAAGGTGAAACGGATTCAAAAAATGAAGATTCAGAGGCGGTTTGGAGAGATACCTGATATGGAGGAAGTACTTCCGATCGAGAAGATCAGTGTCTACCATAAACACCAGGGAAGAGAAGATGTGGATCAGGTAACCTGGTCGGATCTTTCTATGGATCAGGTATTTCAGCGGATTGATCAGTGTGACAGTGCAGCAGGAGAGGCTGTACTTTACAACATGCTGCACTGTACAGATAACGGGCAGGCGCAGTGGAAAGAATTGCTGAAGTACTATGAGGAGCAGGCGGAACCGCGTAAAAAAGCAGAAGCAATCCTGATTTCCCTTGGGAAAAGAGAAGGGCTGTATTATCTTCCGGAATACGTGGATACACTTCAGGCAAGTCACGTGGGCTCTGTGTTCTTTTATCGCCTGCTTCAGATCCTCCTTCTGGGAAGTGTTGTGGGCGGACTGTGGAATGTTCAGATCCTGCCGCTGGCAGGCGTGATGGCAATTGTCAATATTGCGGTTTATATTATGACGCGGATGAAATATGAGCAGCAGATGAGCATGATGGAATTGATCGTACTTGTGATTGATACCGGAAAGCGGCTTACAAAAGAAAAATGTGCCGGCCCTGTACAGAAAGAACTGGAAGAGAAGTTAAAAGAACTGGGAAAACTGGATAAGCTGATCGGAAAGATGTCTGCTATGAGGCGAAACAGCTATTCCAGCGATCAGGGGGTGTTTCTGGATTACCTGTTCGGGATTACACTCTGGCAGCTTATATCTTATGAAAAGAGTGTGAAATGGCTGGAGAACAAACGAGAGAGTTATCTGCAGCTGTTTGAAGAAATCGGGCGCCTGGATGCGGCAATCAGTATTGCATCTTTTCGGAAAAGTCTTCCGTTTTATACTGAGCCGGAGTTTCATTCTGAAAGATCTGTACACATGGAAGAGATGTATCATCCTCTGATCGAAGAACCGGTGAGCAATTCCATGGACTGGAGTCGAAACTGTATTATCACCGGCAGCAATGCATCCGGAAAATCGACATGGATCAAGGCAGTGGCGATCAATCTCATTCTTGCCCAGACAATCTGTACCTGCACGGCAAAGCGGTTTCAGATGCATCCGGGACAGATTATGACTTCCATGGCAGTGAGGGACGACATCATGAAGGGGGAGAGTTATTTTCTGAAAGAAATGAAATATCTAAGAAGAATGCTGGAGCGCTTTTCAGAAGAGAAGCTGACGATCTGCATTATTGATGAGATCCTGAAAGGAACTAACACGAAAGAGCGAATTGCAGCATCCAAAGCGATTCTGGATTATATGCAGAGACAGAATTGTCTTGTGATGGTTGCGTCCCATGATTATGAATTGACAGTATTGCTGGAAGGTACTTATGAAAACTATCATTTTACAGAGCGGATCGGAGAGGATGATATTTATTTTGATTACAGGCTGTATCCGGGAGCTGTGACATCTGGCAATGCAATCAAGCTGTTGAAATTCATGAAATTCCCGGAAGAGATTGTGACAGAAGCAAAGCAACAGGTTACAATAGAATTGTAAGATTTGCAGTAAAAATACATAGAAAACAGAAAAAATATATATAAAACCAACAACAATAATAAAGAAAGTGTTAAAATTTTGTAAAAAATGAATTGACACCCGGCATGATATAACGTATAGTTGACTTGTGTACATAATTCTGTGTCAAAAATAAAAAAGGGAGGGAAAATTTATGAATCTTGACAAAATTTTTCACTTGAAAGAAAACAACACAAATGTCAAAACCGAGATTCTTGCGGGTGTCACAACATTTATGACAATGGCTTATATTCTGGCTGTAAACCCGAATATTCTGGCAGAGGCAGGAATGGATCACGGAGCGGTCTTCACAGCGACAGCTCTGGCAGCGTTCATCGGTACGTTATGTATGGCAATCTTTGCAAACTATCCGTTTGCACTGGCGCCGGGAATGGGACTGAATGCGTACTTTGCATACACGGTTGTACTCCAGATGGGGTATTCCTGGAAGGTCGCGCTGGCAGCAGTACTGGTAGAGGGTATTATCTTTATTCTGTTATCACTGCTGAGTGTGCGCGAGGCAATCTTTGATGCAATCCCGTATAATCTGAAAAAGGCGGTGTCGGTCGGAATCGGCCTGTTTATCGCATTTATCGGATTGCAAAATGCGAAGGTTGTGATCGGAGGCTCTACGCTTTTAAGTCTGTTCTCTTTAGATGGATACAATAAGAATCTGGCTGCGGCAGCAGGGGGCAAAGATTTCGTAGCGGCAAGCATGAATGATGTGGGAATCACAGTGCTGCTGGCAATCATCGGAATTATCATTACCGGAATCATGGTAGTCAAAAATGTAAAAGGAAATATTTTATGGGGAATTCTGATTACATGGGTATTAGGAATTATCTGTCAGTTTGCCGGACTGTATGTTCCGAATCCGGAGCTTGGATTTTATTCACTGCTTCCTGATTTCAGTGCAGGAATCAGCATTCCAAGTCTTTCTCCGATCTTTGCAAAATTCAGTTTAGAAGGCGTGCCGATTCTGGAATTTGTTGTGATCGTATTTGCATTCTTGTTTGTAGATTTGTTTGATACACTGGGAACTTTGATCGGAGTTTCTTCTAAGGCAGATATGCTGGATAAAGACGGAAAGCTTCCAAGGATCAAAGGAGCGCTCATGGCGGATGCAGTTGGAACAACAGCAGGAGCAGTACTCGGAACCTCTACAACAACGACATTTGTAGAAAGCTCTTCCGGTGTTGCAGAAGGAGGACGTACAGGATTGACTGCAGTAACGACTGCTGTTTTATTTGGTCTGTCCTTGTTCTTGTCACCGATCTTTCTGGCAATTCCATCCTTCGCCACAGCGCCGGCGCTTGTGATTGTAGGATTTTACATGCTGAGTGCAGTGACAGATATTAATTTTGCAGATGCAGCCGAGGGAATCCCGGCATTTATCTGTATCGCAGCAATGCCGTTTTTCTATAGCATTTCTGAAGGAATCTCTATGGGAGTTCTCTCCTATGTATTCCTGAATCTGCTGACAGGAAAAGCGAAAAAGATCAGTCCGGTTATGTATGTACTGGCAGTCTTGTTTGTATTGAAATATCTGTTGATTTAGCATCAGAGAGAATTTTAAATGTCCGAATAACCTTGTTGAAAGGTTGTCCGGACATTTTATTTTCGGATCATATAATATGTTTGATGGTTCTGGCGGATTTCAGATATCAGATGCTGCCGGAGCATATAAGGCAGCAGAGAATCTAAAAATTGTTTTGGATCGGTGACCTGGATACGTTCACTGGAAAATGGCTGTTTTGCGTACAGATCTTTGACTGCTTCTTCTAATTCCTGACGTGACAGTTGTTTTTGTTTTTTCAGAGCTTTCTGAATTCTGGAGACACCCTTTGAAAAGAGCAGGTTGGATAAGTCCTGCTGCTGTCTCTGACTGCGCCAGAGTCCCCAGCCGTAAATAAGAGCGGTGGCAGCGGCGAATAACAGAACAAAGGGAATATATTGAAGAAAAGACATATCAATAAACCTCCTTTAGCTCGATCAGATGATGATCCTTTAAAATCTCCAGAAACCGGATCAGACGGGCAAGTGGTTTTTCCATTTTTGGAAACTGTGACTGCAGATCCAGTGAGAGCTGATGTACGGTTTTCTGATCATTGATTGACTGCCAGAGAAAGCTGCCGTAGTCATCCAGCTTGATCGCGCTTACCTTTGGACGTTTGAAAAAGCGCTGTGCGATCCGGTGATAAAATCCTCTCCATTCGATCATGACCGTAACCTGACCTTTGTCGTTTGTTTCATACTCGATCTCAGGATTTTTGACGACAATAAAATCCATATAATTCTGATTTGAAATCTTCTTTTTCTTTGACATAATGTCTCCTTTTTAAAATAATAAAGAATAAGTACAGCCTGTCTTTCGACAGGCCGTATCTTCTGTTTTCTGCTGTTTCAGTGAATGGAATAAAAATTATTCGCTTTTCTTTCCGCCTTTGATACATACTCTTGCGAGATATAATAAAAGCAGGATAAATACAATTAAGCTTCCGATTTCTCCGATTGAGAATTTTTTGGAGAGATCGATGATCTTATTTAATTTTGCAACGGCAAAGATTGCGAGGATGACACCCATCAATCCTTCTCCGGCGATCAGACCGGATGTGAAGAGGATTCCGTGATCCACGCTTGCCTTTTTCTCTTTTTCAGAGACGTTTCGTTTGTCCATGAACAGACGGACAAGTCCGCCGGCCATAATTCCGGCATTTAAGCTGAATGGAAGGTACATACCGACTGCAAACGGCATTACCGGAACTTTCAGGATTTCCATGACGATTGCTACACAGACACCAATCAGGATCAGTGACCATGGAAGTTCTGCGCTCATGATACCTTCTACCAGCATTTTCATCATCGTTGCCTGTGGAGCAGGGATCGCTTTAGATCCATATCCCCATGCATTGTCCAGAAGCTGCAATACAAATCCGATCGCAGCAGCAGAAACAACGACACCGATCATCTCACCGATCTGCTGTTTCTTTGGAGTTGCACCGACAATAAATCCGGTCTTCAAATCCTGTGAACAGTCTCCGGCAATCGCTGCGATGACACAGATAATACCACCAATTGCGATGGCACCAGTCATACCTTTCACTCCGGTTGTACCGGTAGCTTTCAGAAGTAATGTGGCGATCAGAAGTGTTGCGATCGCCATACCGGATACCGGGTTGTTGGAAGATCCGATGAGTCCTACCATACGAGAAGAAACGGTTGCAAAGAAGAATCCAAATACAATAACAATCAGAGCACCGATTGGATTAACCGGGAATGCCGGCACCAGCCAGATGGCAATTCCGATCACCAGGATCATAACAAGTAAGAATGGCATCGGAATGTCCTGCTCTGTACGCAGTGCTGAAGCACTGCTTTTCTTTTTCATACTCTGCATTGCCTGTTTAAAGGTCTTCGCAATGAGCGGAAGGCTCTTGATCAGACTGATCACACCACCGGTCGCAACAGCACCTGCACCGATATATTTGATGTAAGTTCCCCAGAGATCACTTGGAGCCATCTGGGCAATCGGATCGGTCCCAGGAAAAATTGCCTGTGCATCTGCACCGAACAGTGCGATGGCAGGCATCAGTACAAACCAGCTCAATGTACTTCCGGCCAGCATATAGCTGGAAATCTTCGGTCCGCAGATGTAACCGACACCTGCCAGTGCAGGGAGTACCTGGACTCCAACGGAAGAACCGGCATAGGCTTTGATGTCATATCCAATCTCACTTGGGAAGACTTTCAGTCCGTCTGCGATAAATTTGTAAGCGGCAGCGATTCCCAGACCGGAGAATACCGTACCTGCTTTGCTTCCGCCTTCTTCTCCGGCAAGAAGAACTTCTGCACAGGCAGTACCTTCCGGAAACGGAAGTGTGCCGTGTTCTTCTACGATCAGTGCCTGACGCAGAGGGACCATAAAAGCAACACCGAGAAGACCACCTACTAATGCAACAAGAAAGATTGTGATCATACTCGGAGAATCGATCGTTCCTTCTTTTGCCCACAGGAACAGGGCAGGGAGCGTAAAGATTGCTCCGGCTGCAACGGATTCACCGGCAGAACCGATCGTCTGGACAAGGTTGTTTTCCAGAATGGAGTCTCTGCGAAGGATGACGCGGATGATTCCCATGGAAATAACCGCCGCCGGAATAGAGGCGGAGATCGTCATACCGACACGCAGACCCAGATATGCATTCGCCGCACCGAAAACGATGGCGAGCAGAATACCAATCAGGAGAGAGGTTACCGTAAACTCCGGTACGACACGGTCGGCCGGGATATACGGCTTGAAATTATTTTTGTTATCAGACATGTATAAATTTTTCCTTTCTTTTCTCAAAATCTCTTTCCCAATCCATCTGAAATTACAGCAAAATCTATTATATCAGAGCATCCCTGCATTCCCCAGAGAACGCGGGGATGTCATAATATCAAAAATAAGGATATGTTACTGGTTACAGTAACAAGTCTATGCAAGTTTTTTTAAGACATCTGTCAAGAGCTCATAGAACCGTTCGAAAGAATCCAGCGGCAGATGTTCATCCGGTGTGTGGCATCCGCGGATCGTAGGACCGACTGCAATGGCATCCAGTCCAGGGATCGCATCAGAGAAAAGTCCACATTCCAGACCTGCATGGATGGCTTCGATCTTCAGATCATCGTGGAACAGTTCTTTGTAGCTTTGCACAAAAACATCGCGGATCGGAGAAACTTCTGCAAAACTCCAGCCCGGATACTCGCCGTGCATGCTGACTTCGAAACCGAAGGTTTCTGCCAGAAGGCAGAGCTTTTCTTTGAGTGCGCTCATCAGTGTGGCAACAGAAGAACGTGGTGCAAATACAAGGGATGCACTTGTCTCATCAGTTGCTGCAATTCCGAGATTTAACGAAGTGACTGTAAAACCGTCCAGGTTCATGTTGCGGAATTGTACACCGTTTGGCGCAAGACACATTGCCGTGATAAAGGCTTTTCCATCCTCGGCAGAGATCACATCTGCAGTTCCGTTTTCTGTGCTTACAAGGAACTGAAATGCCGGCTCATACGGACAGATCTCGGATGAAAAGTCAGCAGAGAGTGCCAAAGCCAGATTTTCCGCATTTTTTGCAGCAACTTCATCAGAATAGAACAGAGTTGCGGATGTCTCACGAGGGATGGCATTGTCCTTTGTACCGCCGTTAAAATCAACTAAAAGGGCATCGGTATTGTGGAACAGATGATTGATCATACGAGCCATCAACAGATTGGCATTCTGATGTTCTTTGTTGATATCTGTTCCGGAATGTCCGCCCAGAAGTCCGGTCGCCTCCAGATGGAGCAGCATCCCTTCTTTTTTACTGCGGGTGATTGGACGGGTGAGACCGAAACGAAGTCCTCCTGCACAGCTGACTGTGGCAACTCCCTCGTCCTCGGAATCCAGATTGATCATGGTACGAGCGGAAAGAAGGGATTTATCCAGTGCTTCTGCTCCGTTCAATCCGATCTCTTCCTGTGTAGTGAACACACATTCCAGTGCCGGATGTGTCAGTGTATCGTCATCTAGGATCGCAAGCATGCATGCAACGGCAGCTCCGTTGTCCCCGCCAAGGGTAGTGCCATTTGCGGAGAGTACGCCGTCTTTTATGATCAGATCCAGAGGGTCTGTTGTAAAATCATGTGCAACGCCTGCGAGTTTTTCGCATACCATGTCTGTATGCCCCTGCAGCATAACGGCCGGTTTTTCTTTGGCCCCTGCGCTTGCCGGCTTTTTGATGATCACATTGAAAAGTGCATCCCGGTGATACCACAGATTTCGTTCTTCGGCAAATGCCACGAGATAGTCACTGATTGCTTTCTCGTTGGCAGAGCCACGAGGAATGGCACTGATGTCTTCGAAAAAGTGAAATAATTTTTCTGGTTTGTATCCTGTGATTTTATAATTCATAGATCATACCTCTTTTCTAATATAAATATCATTCATTCTATTCTAGCATTTTTAGCGTGGTAAAGCAAGAAAATCTTAGAAAATGAAAGTGGTTCAGCGGAAAATCAAAAAATCCGGGAAAGACAGGAAACGAATAGGAAGAGGAGGTTCTGCATACATTTTGGATAAGAGGCGTAGAGAAGCAGAAAAAGAAAAGTTAAGAGAACGGTTTGCGGCGGCTGCAAATATGCCAAAGGATGTGGTGTTAGGGGCATCTGTCGTGACTGTGATCGGAAACGGGGAAATCAGTATTGAAAATTACCGCGGAATTTTAGAATATACAGGAGAGCTGATCCGGGTACAGACGAAAAAAGGGCAGATCCAGGTACACGGAAAGGGACTGCAGATTGAGTACTATCTGAATGATGAGATGAAAATAACAGGGAAGATCCATACCCTTGAATATGAAATGTGAGGTAAACAGCAATGCAGAGAATCCTGCGTTTTTTGAGAGGATATGTAAAAATCAGAATAAAGGGATACTCCCCGGAGCGTTTTTTAAATCTGTGCAGTCATCATCAGATCGATATCTGGGGACTTCAGCCCTGTAAAAATTCTTATGAGATGTATGTAAAGCTGAAGGATTTTCGGAAAATCCGTCCGATCGTGAGAAAAACGCGCACGAAGGTCGTTTTAGTGGAACGCTTCGGCATGCCATTTTTTCTAACAAGATGTCAGAGCAGAACATGGTTTCTCGCAGGAGCTGTGCTTTGTATGCTCCTGTTGATGTTCTACACTTCGTTTATCTGGGATATCCATTTTGAAGGAAATGAAAAATGGACGGATGAAGTACTGCTTCAATTTCTGGAGCAGGAGAAGATCACACCTGCCATGCCAAAAGGGAAGGTAGACTGCGCGGATATCGTGCGGAAGATTCGGCAGAAATATGATGATATTGTGTGGGTCTCAGCCTCCATCGATGGAAGCAGGCTGAAAATACAGATCAAGGAGAATGAAGATACGTTTCAGGAGGTGCAAAAGGAAGAAAAACCCTGTGATCTGATCGCAGAACAGGACGGGGTGATCACAAAGATGGTGACACGTTCCGGAGTTCCCATGGTGCATGTCGGGGATCAGGTGAAAAAGGGGGATATCCTTGTGTCAGGCAGAATCGAGGTGTGCAATGATGCAAAAGAGGTGGTAGAATATCAGTATGAGCAGGCAGATGCGGATATTAGGGCAGACACGCAGACAGAATATGAGGATGAAATCAGCACATACTATGAAGAAAAGAGGTATCAAAACCAAAAACGGATGCAGGTTTTTGTGGAATTTAAAAACTGGGAATGTCATCTTGGAAGTGTGAAAAATTCTTTTCCGAAAAGTGAACAATATGTGATGAAACGTCAGGTGATCCTGGGAGAAAATTTTCATCTTCCACTATTTTATGGGGTAAAAGTTGCAAAATCATACCAGATAAAAGAAAAAAGATATACAAATGAAGAAATTCAAAAGAAATTGAGCGAAAACTTCAAACAATTTTCAAAGGAATTGAAGGAAAAAGGTATTCAAATACAGGGAAATAGTGTTAAAATACACATAGGCAAAAAATCTGCGGTTGCAAAAGGGAGCTTATACCTGAATGAAGACATTGCAAAAAAAGCAGATACAGAAATATTAGAGATTGAAAGGAATAAGAAGGATGAGTCTTTCAGAACTGATGATTGATATACCGGCGGAGCACGAGAGAAATGTGTTCGGGCAGTTTGATGCGTATGCAAAAAAGCTGGAGCGGACGTTTCATGTGACACTGATCGCCAGAGAAGGCAAAGTGAAGATATTAGGTGAAGATAAAAATGCAGAGAAGGCAAGGCGGGTATTGGATCAGCTTGCAGCTCTGTCAAAAAGAGGAAATGAGATTACGGAACAGAATGTAGATTATGCCATGTCACTGGTCTATGAGGATCAGGAGGAGGCGATGGTGGAGATGGATCGGGAACTGATCTGTCACACACTGCAGGGAAAACCGATCAAACCGAAGACGCTGGGACAGAAGCGTTATGTAGATGCCATTCGGGAAGGAATGATCACGTTTGGGCTGGGACCTGCGGGAACCGGAAAGACCTATCTTGCCATGGCTATGGCGATCACAGCGTTTCAGAGAAATGAAGTGAGCCGTATTATCCTTACCAGGCCTGC
>OOAW01000837.1_pt1 | contig 18317 bp, 18 predicted proteins | sample 1671861 | NCBI WGS metagenome assembly OOAW01 (sample SAMN06348200, study PRJEB24527) | human gut metagenome | reverse complement strand
ATTCCTTTCTTCTAATTTTTTTGTTCCTTAAATCTTACGCTTGTAATATTTAAAAGTCAAGTCTATTTTCAGGAATTGTATACTCCAGATTCACCATTAGACTATCACACTTTTTCTCCTGCCTTTTAATATGCCGGGACACCGTATCCATAGATATTACTGCTTCCGATACGGTAACTCCGTCTTGCCACTTTATCCCCACTGTTGCCTTCTATAGTATTGACGGTTCCACCGCTGACACTCTCTACAATTCCAACGTGGTCAATCGTCCCATTATTTCCCCAGTCAAAGAAAATAATATCTCCTGCCACCGGGGTATAACTTCCGTCACGGAACCTACCTTTGCTTTCAAACCACTTCACACCGTCCGAACAAAGAGAAAATTTCGGAATGACTCCACTCTGAATATAACCGCTCTGGTCTGCACACCAGGACACAAAGCAGGCACACCACTCTACCCTGCCTCCAAATCCATACCATCTCCAATAAGTCGTTCCGCCTTTTCCTTCCTGCGATGCTGCCACCTGAACGATTGCCTGATTGCCGATACCTGTCGGGATTCTTCCAAATGCATAATACTGAAGCACATGTGGTACATACTGCTTGTCCCCATAACTGCTCCACCCCATTCTCTGTGCCATCATATCAGAAAATTCTGCTGCATTGGCAAGGGTATATCCACCTCTAGCTTTCGCCCATTCCAGATATCCATTTCCATAATTGTAGCTTTGCAATGCCAGTTTAATATTTTCCATATCCAGAGGATTTTTTACTCCTGCACGTTCCAGACAGCTTTTTATTTCCTGCACTCCGCAAGAAATCGAATACTCCGGATCTGTGATTCCATTCGGCTGTTTGGGATATTTTGTATTAAAACTGCCCTCTGAACACTGCATCGGGTCAAGTCCTCTCCCACCGGATTCCTGCATCATAATCGCTTTAATCAATTCCACATATTCACCAATTCCATATTGGTTTGCATACTGCCGAATTAGTGGCTCATATGCTTCTACTTCTGCACTGACAGAAGAAACCGTACTGGAATTATCCCCGCCTGTCATGCAAAGAAATCCACCAAATAAAATGACGATAATTAATATCACCACTGCAATCCAACCGCCTGCGGTCAATCCACTTAACAATGCTTTTATAGCTTCCATCAACGCTTTTATTGCATGTGTTACTGCCTTTGCTGTCGTTTTCACTGCAATCTTTGTATTCTGTGCTGTCTGTCTTGCTGCCTGCACTGCTTTTTCTGCTTTTTTCATGGAATAATGCATTGCCCGAACAGAAACATTTGCTGTCTGCTCCGATGTCTTAATACTGGTCTTTGCCGTCTGTTCTGCAGTCTTGACCGCTTTTCCAGAGGTCTTGATAGTACCTTTTCCAGTATTCTTTACAACCTGTTCCGATGCTCTCCCGGTCTTGATGGTTCTTTTATCCCGTTCAATGGTCTTAATTTTTTTGACAGCAAGTTCTTTTCCCTGCTCCTGTGCCGTTTCTCCGCCTGAAGGCGGTACTGGTCGAATTTCTTCTTTCGGCTGGTAAACTGTTTCTTCGCCTGTCGAAGAAACAGAAGCTTTCTCTTTCTTCCGTTCAATAATCTTTCCTGCCTGTCTGCGTACCTGATGCCCTGTTTCGTGAAAGATGCGGTCAGCATACTTGCTGGCCGCATCTTCTGCATAACCTACCGGATTATTCTCTCTATCACTAGATTTCTCCGTCGATTGCATGATATTTTCTTTTGTTCTGACATAGGACTGCTTAACATGGTCTGTCACTGTAACTGTCTTATCTAATACTTTAATATCCTTATGGACTTGGCGTGTTTTTATCTTACGATCCATCGCTTTTCTCCATTTGAATCTTTATCTAGCGTTCATGATTAGTTTCTTTTTTGCTCACCTGTGGCAGTTCCCGGCAGTATTCCGGGTATTTCATGCGGATTGCTTCATAAAAATATGATGCATAGCCACAATCGAACATCTCGTATGGGGTAGACAGACTTTCTTCTCCCTTCTCCACATATCCATTCCACAAGTTGAAAGCCAGTCTGGTCAATCGTGCCGAACCGCCTGTCTGCCACCCTTCATGCAATGCTTCTGGTTTAATCAAACGCTCTTTAAAATCAAACATGCGATCAACATGATTTCTGGTATCTTCAGAAATTCCCACACAATAGAAAAATGAACTGTAATAACTGTCGTGCTTTCCGCATTTAGCTAACATCTGATAAAAAAACTTTTCGTGTTCCTTTGATGAAAATCTGATTTCTGACATATTTGGCTCCTTTTCCGGCACTAAAAAACGCCACAAATTGTGACGATTTTCAGTGCCTTGCTTTTCATTATTCAAAATATTTTTAATTTTACATTCTTCCCCGGTTGATACTGTCCTCTCCCGGCTTTGTGGTCATCAGTTTATACAACCTTGTATTGGTTGGGAATCTATTGACGAACGGTACAAGCGAACTTCCATATTTCACCAGACCACAACCGGCATCTGCATTTGTGATATATCCCATTTGCTCTGTAGAAATATTCAAAAGTGTCGCCAACTTTGCTCTGTCCGGCTCTGCCTGATTAAGCATCACGATATACTCACTGTTGGAAATCATCGTACTTGCAAGAACAGAATCTAACAGATAGTAGGGTAGGGTAAAGGCGCCTTGCCGCCGCTGGCGGCAGGTTTCCTACACCCTCCCTCGGAACCGGACTTACTCCTCTCGAAGTATCCGGCTCCCCATTAGTAATTGACGTATTGATTAGTGTCTGTGTATTCTTTCATGGCACTTGCTGCAAACAACAAGCGTTTTTCTCCGCTTCTTTTTCATCACGGTTTCCCAATCAGAATTACCCAACTCGTTTAAGTTCCGTATGACGTGAACTTCATACAAATCGGCTTCTTTACACCCACATAATTCACAAACTCTGGCATTGAGCCGTTGTCTGATAGTGGTTTTCCAGCTAAATTTCTTTCTCTGATAAATAATGTCACTCGCTTCGCCACGCTTGCAGTCTGCGATTTTAACAGGGCGAACACGTTTAGTCCCTGCTTTAGTTTCATAAGGGACAGACCATGTTTTCCCGTCTTTATACTGGCGAATGATTTTGCGGATACTGGTTTTATGCTTATTGGCAATCGTCTTTAAGCAACTGTACTCCATGAGATAGCAGAAGTAGTCCAGCGTGTGATAATCACAAGCCAGATTGTAATAGTTGCATAATCCTTTTGCTTCGGCATTGTACTGTTCCACAATCTCGTAATCCGCAAGGTTGAGAAGTCCGGCTCTGTGTATCGGCTGAAACTCCCCGTTTTCCTGCTGGCGAATGACTTTCTTTGCAAACATGAATTTTTCAATCTTTTCCGTATGGGGAATAGACAAGGCGACTTTCATGTGCAGGGTACGGGATTTTCTCCACGTTCCGTTTTTCATTCTGTGACCTTTGACTTCCTGATTTCTGCGGACACAAATATCATAGCCAATGAAGCGGACTTTTTCGGAGCTGTGCGTTATCAGCGTCTTTTCCTCGCTTAGAGTTAATTTCAGCTCTGTGCTTAGAAATTCAGCGATTTCGGCTTTCAATTCCTCACATTCCGTTTTTGTGCCGCACACGCCTGCCAGCCAATCGTCCGCATAACGGACAAAAGTAAACTTCTTGTTGTCGGCAGGTTTGCAGGGCAGATTTCTCATAGCTTTCTTCTGCGCCCTATGTTGGTCAATCAGTTCTTGTCTTGCCGCTTCATCAGCGGTATGGTCAATCCAATAGGACAGTCTTTTTAATTCTTTGCTTGCCGCATGATATTCCGGTGTCTGATATGCAGACCTCGGTTTATCAAAGCGTTCTGCGATTTCCCGAAACTTCTTGTCCAGCTCATTCAGATAGATATTTGCAAGTATTGGAGAGCAGATACCACCCTGCGGAGAACCGCTGTAAGTGGCGTTGTACTTCCAATTCTCGATATACCCAGCTTTCAAAAACTGGCGAATGATGTTCAGAAAACGACTGTCTTTGATTTTCCTGCTCAAAATTTCAATCAGTTTTTCGTGATTGATGTTATCAAAACAACCTTGAATATCGCCCTCGATAAACCAAACCACGCCCGTGAAGTCAGAAGAAATCTGACGGAGTGCGGTATGACAGCTTTTGCCCGGTCTGAAACCGTGGGAATGACTGTCAAAGACAGGTTCATAGATAGCTTCCAAAATCATTCTGACAACTTCTTGCAGGAGTTTGTCACGGAAAGACGGGATACCCAGAGGGCGGAGTTTTCCATTTTTCTTTGGAATATACTCACGCCTTACAGGATTAGCCTTGTAGGTTCCATCCTTTAATGACTGGATTAACTCTTTTACATAGAAGTCACTGAAACCGTCTGCGGTATCGTCGTCGATACCCTGTGTTGTTGCGCCTTTGTTTGCATAAAGTTTCTGGTAGGCGGCGTAGTAAATATCTTCACGAAGCAAATATCTGTAAAGCCTTGTGAACACGCCGTCTTTGTGTTCGCTGGAACACTTTTCAATACGCTCTAAAATTTCAGATGTTGGTTTCATTGAGGTTTCTCCTCCCTTTCATTCCTACATTTTAGATGTTACTAACTGGCTCCCTTCGCCATGTAAGCGGCTTTCCCGCATCCGAATTTACGGCATTCCCTGTCAATTCAGGGTTCTCAAACTACTATGGAGCCTCCGTTACCATATCCGGCAAATGAGCCGAACTTAGGCAATCCCCAGTTAGCACTGTGCATAGGTTAATGAAGATTGTCGGATATGCTTTCGGTTCTTTGTGACGTGTTCTCACGCCTGTTTCATAACGTGTTGGCAGTTGTCCCGCCGTGAAAGATGACGTGACAGCGTTATGACATGGGTTTCAGGACTTTTCCCACACCTGCAAAAAACAGGAACTGGAACCTTGCATTCGATAAACCCAATCTTATCCTCATATCTTCTTAACATTAGGAAACAGTCGCACCTAAGTCCTTTGGTGACTATTCCTTTTTCTGCCATGCGCTGTTCCCGTAAAGGATTTCTCCTTAGTCGGTAAGGCAGATTGTTTCGCACACTGCCGTGTGCGGCAGTACCTTAAACTGCTTTGCACAGCGCCCTATCTGGGCGCACTTCCACGTTCTGTGTGATTGCTGTCGGGAATGCATTACGCTTACGAAATCTTCGCCATGCAGAGTTAAAAAATGCTCCGGAATACTCATTTTCAAATACTACATGAAACTCGTCTAAAAAAATATGGGTTCGCTTTCCCTGTTTCCAGTTCTCCGTTACCCGGTTCAACATTGCATCAGTGATTACCAGAAGTCCCATGGTCTTTAACTGTTTTCCTAAATCCAGAATGTCGTATACCATGATACGGTTATTCACATCAACATTACTTTCATGTGCAAATGCGTCCAGACTTCCATTGGTAAATAATTCTGATACCAGTGCCAAATCCTGTGCTTCCGGTTCTTCCTGTTCTAAAAATTTTTCACGCAACACCCGCAAAGTCGGCACTGCTCCGCCATGCTGATATTCCTCATAAACTTCTCCCACACATCGGTCAATAATGGAACGTTCCTTTGCATTGATTCCTTTTTTATCCAACTGTTCAAACAGAGATAAAATAAACTGTGACTTCTCAATCACTGGATCACCGCCATCTCCATATCCGTCTACCATATCCATTGCATTGATATGGTCCCGGCTTCCTGCAGCAATGCGAACCACTTCTCCGCCCATTGCTTCAACTAATGATGCATACTCTCGCTCTGGATCACAAATCAGGATATCGTCCTGCGTTGCCAGTGCCAGGAATACAATCTGCATTTTTGCATTAAAGGATTTTCCACTTCCCGGCACACCCAAAAGAAATGAGTTTGGATTCAACAGTTTTTCTTTATTACACATGATTAAGTTATGGGAGATTGCATTTTCTCCACAATAGATACCTCCTGCGTCCATAATCTCCTGCACCCGGAATGGCATCAACACTGCTACACTCTCCGAAGTCAGTGTGCGGACTGCCGGAATCTTCCGGTGTCCGATGGGTAGTGCTGTATTCAGTCCGTCCATCTGCTGAAATTTCAGAACAGAAAACTGGCATAACTTTTTCCGTCCGATTGTCAGAAGTGTTTCCGTATCTGCATCAAGCTGTTTTTTCGATTCTGCCGTATGCACCATAGTCAGTATACCGAACATCATACGCTGGTCACGTGTGGTTAAATCGTCCATGAACTCTTTACTTTCTTTTCTCTGCTGTTCCAAATCATAAGGAATCACTGCGGAAAAGTTATTGTTGGCATTTTGGCGTCGTTGCCAGTTTGTTATATTAGTCTCCACACCTAACAAACGTTTTTCCACTTCCTGTACTGCTTCATCAGTCGGAACCGGAATCACATCAATGCTCAACATCAGATTTCGATTCATGTCGGTCAGTTCTGCTATCATATCGTCTTTGATGTAAGAAGCATACTCACGAAGAAAAAGTACTCTTCCATAACGATCTCCCATGCGGAAATAATCTTTTTCAAATTCAAAGGTATCCGGACAGATATAATCTTTAAAGCTGTGTCCTTTTCTCATATTCTCCTGAATATCAAAATGGAAACCAGATTCTTCTCCTGTACGGTAAAAATCGTGCAGAATCCGTAACTTATCTTCTCCATTTATCTCTACACATTTGGAACCCAATCTTGCAAAATGACTGTTCAGCTCTGTTGTCACTCGTGCAAAATACGTTCTGGCTTCTTCGATTGTTTTCTTATAGCAGGATACTGTCACATATTTTTCCTGCACCATGCTGTTGGAACTGGTTGCCTTATCTAAAAGCATATTGTTGTACTCTTTCCGATATAAATCCAGTCCGTCCTCCTGCATCGGAATCAGGATTGCTTTTTCAAAATCCACCTTATTCAAGCGGCGATTATTGATCGTTATTTTTGTTGTTCCACCGCAATCGAAAGAATTTAATAAATCCATATATTCCAGGAACATGGTTTCCTTATCTACTTTGCTTGCCACCGCGTAGTTGATATCTGTAAATTTATAAGTACGTGCAAATTTATTTCTCCCGATTTTAAAAATCCCGTCTGACCAGATAGTCTCGATGGGAATTACCTGCTGTACGCTTCTTGGAATTACAAATTTTTCTTTATCCTGCTTGAAAATATTACTCAGCGTTTTTATCATTCTTCTTGCGTCCCTCCTTCTTCAGACTTTCTTTCTCATATTTTTTAATGACTGGTTCTACCGCATCAAAATAAAGATTTTCTGACCGGAACACCAGTTTTTTCGGCATCAGGATTTCTGATTTTATCCATGCCCAGATAAACTGCTCCGCTGTCATTCCATGATATTTTACAAACCCGAACACTACACATGGGGCAGCTCCCAGTACACAAATCCAGCTCACTGTTTCCATGCTCATGTATGGGTGAAGCAAAAAATAAAGCCCAACGGCAATCCCGCAGGCTAATCCTGAAAAGATAAACTGTCTCAGGGACAATCCGAAAAACATTGCTTCCGTGTAATCCCTGATTTCCTTGTTAATTTTTACTTCCAAAACGATACACCTCCAAATCGCACATTTGTTATATTTTTTCTGTTCTGTTACACTTTGGGTAAATGAAAGGGGGGACTGACCTATGCCAATCACTGTTATGATTTCACTTGTTGTTACCGTTGCTCTATTCCTGATTTCTCTGCTGTTTCGGATTGCTGCCAGATTAAATCTGACCTTACCGCTGTTATACTTTCTTGCTGTTTCCACAATTCTGAATCCATGGGCAGCAACTCATGAGAAACTTGCATTTGCAATCCTCTATCTGCTGACTGCCTTTTCTGTTCTCAGCTGGATTTTTGCTCTGCGACGCAAATGGCAGGAACATCAATACTACAAAGTTATGAAAGACGATATGTCCTTCCAGATTTCTCGTGCCAGACAAAGAGGGATTCCATTAGATTCTGTTCATTTCGATTCTCAGGGAAATATGAGATATAATGACAGCAAAGACATTGTAGAATAGGCTCATAACATACAACAGGGTATGTACGGTTTCTTACCATACATACTCTGTTTTTTATAATCCCATCATTTCCCTCACTACCCTGTCTGACATCTTCACCGCACCGACCAGTACAAGCATATTGAAAATCAACTCTCCAATATAGCTCCACACCATAGTGACTACTGCTGCATCTGGATTGACAACTGGCGGTGATGATGCAAACAATGAAAATATAATGCAGGCAAGTACCACGATTGCTCCCTCCAGACACACTGCTGCGTATGACTTCAAAAAACTTCTTCCGATATTCTGACTCGGCTCTCCTGCAAATGAAGATAATGGAATCGGTGCAATCGCTGTGTAAAGATACAATCGAAAAAATCTTCCATATACACTCATAATCATAATGAAGCTCAGAACTGTAATAAAAAGTCCACCGATCAACGTCACCGCCCATAGAGGAATACTTTCAAAAAATCCACAATCTTCTACCGCTTCTATGATTTCGTCCGGTAAAACGGTATCTTCCGTACTTCCAAATCCTGCGGTCTGCATAATCGTACTGGTCACTCCTTGTATGATATTGAATAATGCCATCATCAGCTCCAGTCCATACGTGACTACGCCTTTTGTAATCGCAAAACGGATAAAAATTTTCAATGCATGTTCCGGTCTTTTTACCTCTGTAAAACTTCCACAAGTCTTGACCACTCCGACTACAAAGAAAAGCACTAACAAAGCATAGCCGATTGCCTGCAATGCTCCATGGATCTGCACAATCACCTGCCAGATACCGCCACCCTTAAAGGTTTCCGGTGACTGTGTGAGTATCTGCCAGATTTCTGCAAGTTTGCTGTTCCAGGTATCCAAGGCATTTTGCAAGTTCTGTACTACCCAGTTATCTGACACCTTCTAAACACCTCCTGTCTTAGCCTGGGCGGTGCGATTCCTTTCGGACCTGCACCGTCCCGTTTCCTTATTTCCTATTCTTCTTAACCTGTAATCAGATTCAGGATTTCTTTTGCAAATGTAATAATAACACCGCCTGCAAGTGTCAGGAATCCATTCGCTCTCTGGCTTGGATCATGAGATTTCAGTGATAAACCGACCTGCACAATTCCAAATCCCAACAAAATCATTCCGATGGCACGAATCAGTCCAAAGATAAACGTGGACAGATTATTGATAACGGTCAGTGGATCGTCTGCCGCAAATACGGTACTTGCTCCTGCTGTCATAATCAGTACCATTGCAATATACACTGCCATGGCACGTTTCATTTTTGCTGTCATTGGCAGCTTCTTCGTTGATTTTGTTGTTTCTTTCTTCTCCTGCTTCTTTCGCATATCTAACTTCATTTTTTTGATAGCCTCCTATATATTTTTCTTGGATTTACTGATATTTCTGAATGATTTCTTCCAGATCTTCATCGGATAATAATTCATAATCTTCCACTTCCAGAGAATCATCTGTGAACTCGCCTTCCAAGCTGTCTCCCAGTGAAATACTTGCCACTGCCCGGTCAACTGCTCCATGCAGATATGGTTTTCCGTTTCCGTCAGTTGTAAGTCCCACATTGGGGTGCTTTAAAATATCAAATTTCTCGTCTAAAATTGGTCTTTCTCCACGAATAAAAAGAATCGCATATCGGTTATCCAACATGCGAACTTCATCGGGTGTCATCAGCTCCCGCCCTGTATTCTGATAATTGGTGGAATAGTTCCCGGAATGTCCCGTTGACTTTCCATAGGTGTTCGTGTCAATCGTTGCCTTGCCAAGAAGTTCGCTGACATATTTATGTGTTCCCTGCTCATTGCCGCCTAAATATAAAAATTCATCACAATTTCCCATAATGCTTTCCCACTGCTTCTCAAACAATGCTTTTAACTGCGCCAGATTCTGCAAAATAATACTGACTGACACTTCCCTGGAACGCATCACAGACAGAATCTTATCGAAGTCATCAGGCAGTGAAACATTTGCAAATTCGTCCATGAGGAAATGCACATGAACCGGAAGTCTCCCTCCATATTTATGGTCTGCCAGATAGAACAACTGCTGAAATAACTGGGTATACAAAATTGACACCAGAAAGTTGTAACTGGTGTCGTTGTCCGGGATTAACGCGAATAAAGCCACTTTTCGCTCTCCCAGTGATGGCAGGTCTAAATCGTCCGTTGCGGTCAGTGCTGCCAGACTGGATAAGTTAAATTTCTCAAGTCTTGCTGCAAGTGTAATCTGAATGGACTTTAATGTTTTCGCACTACCAGAGTGATAATCTTTGTAATACTTCACTGCAATGTGTTCTGGATTTTTCATTTCCAACCGCTCAAATAATTCATCAAGTGGTGACTGATACTGGTCATCGTCTTCTCTGACTTCTCCGGCACGTAACATTTCCATTACCATCGGAAAATTCTGTTCTTCCTCTGGTGCTTCATACTGTAAATAGAAAATCAGTGCCAGCAACAGCATGGAAGCTGCAGTATCCCAAAACGGATCGTTTGACTGACTTCCCTTGGGTGTAGTCGCTTTGAATAGGTTCGTTACCAATCTCTGCACATCGTTATCGTCCTTCAGATATACAAACGGGTTATAGCAATGGCTCTTTTCCATGTTGATCAGGTCAAGCACTCTTACCTCATATCCTTTTTCTTCCAGAAGATCCCCAGTATCTCTTAGATTTTCTCCTTTTGGATCTAAAACCACAAAAGAAGTATTCGCCTGCATCAGATTCGGCTTTGCAAAAAATCTGGTCTTCCCTGAACCGGAACCACCAATCACAACCGTCAATACATTTTGTAAATCGCTTCTCCCTGTATCTGCGATTGATTTTCTTCACATTCCCCCATTTAGCAGAACCATGTTCTTCACCTCGTCGGTAATGTTTCTTGGTAGAAATATAAATCCCGATTCCCATGCCGTAAGACAGCAAAAAAATAAGGACAGTTTTTACACTGTCCCCACATAACCGAATGGAAAACGGATGGTTCATTGCTTCCGGGACTCCATCCAGAATCCCCATAAGACCAGACGAAAGATAAGGTGCGACAAGTAACGCAAACCAGATAACCGGGATAATTCCAATTACCGCCAACATCAGACTGCTCTGCTCATCATCGTTCTTCATGGCTTCTGCGTCCTCGCTTTTCCTTCTCCGACGGTACTTCGATTTTCTCAATGACTTTCATTAAAACGTCATCGACAAGCTCCGTATCTTTTCCCTCTTTCAGCATCTGATTCCGCTTGTCCTTTAGGGAATGGAACACTACGCCACTCTCATATTTATCCAGTTCTAACGTAATCGTATCACTGCTCATTTTGCATTCTCCTTTCCCGAATTTTTCTAGCGTGCTTCTTTTCTATGTTGTCCTCTGGATTTCTGTTCTTTCTTTTCAGGCTCTGGATTTTCTTTCTTATCTTTCACATTTTCAGAACTGTCTTGCCCGTTTTTTTCAGCCTCTGACTGTCGGTAAGTTGCATTCCGATTCTGATCCAGTACCTTTGCCATTCTTGCAGAAATTGTATTCGCTGCATCTCTGGCTCTGGAAAGTTCCACTCTCACTTCCTGAGTCTCCATTTTTTCAAAAAACTCTGGTGCATGTAAAAAATTATATCGACTGGTATCCATTCCATATTTTTTACACAACATATAAGACGCACACGATACATGAAATGCATCTTCATTTTTATCATAGTGTGGATTTCCATCCGCATATCCGGCAAATACCAATTCCGGCACAAGATTCTGAAAGATTTCCTGTGCACTCATCCCTTTTCTTACATAAATACAACCTTCTTCCGGTTTAAAAAATGCTCCTTTTTCATCCGGCATCTGTTCTGGTTCTGCTGCAACAATATTTACCGGAGGGGTACTGACTAACGCCCGGATTAAATCATGTTCTTCATATTCTGACTTTTGAATTGTAGTATCGGACATTGTTGTCTGAGAAATATCATATAGCTTTTTCGCATTATAATAATTTCCAACTGTACCATCTTCACGCTTATATGTTTTTCCTGGCTCTAAAATCAGAACTGGATTCTGTTGTTCCATACGTTTTAAATAAAATCCATGATCTCTCCAGTATCCATAGTCACCTAATTTCTGTGCATCTGGTCTTTGTGCCAGAATCAGAAGTGCATTATTGGTAGTATATCGATCAAAGGTACTCTGTACATCCAGATACTTCTGCAGCATTTTCCCATCCGTTGCCACTTGTGCGGTTACCTGCTCTGACAACTCATAGCAGCGATTCCTGTTATTTTTGCTTTCCGCAATAAATGCCTGTACCTTTTCATCCTGTGGTACAGCCGATGCATTTAATAAAGAATCAAAACTATTATCCATAAAATTTACCTCTCTTTCCCTTTCCTTGGTTTTCGTTTCTGTTGTGGCTGCTGGTGGCGAATCTGATTCGGGTCTTTATTTCCCTGATTTCTCACCGGATCATTTCTATTCTCACGCCGCTCCGCTTCTTTCTTCCTTGCATTCTGTATTTCCCGAAGTTCCTTTCTGACCGATGGTTTCTCTGGTTTTTCCGGGGTAAATAACTTAGAAGTACCCTCTGCGGTTTTCTCTTGCTTCTTTGAGGTAGGCTCGGACAGACGGGATTTGGTCGTCTTTGCCAAAGAAGGGTTTTGCTCCTTACCCTCTTTCTTCACCGACTCTCCAAACAACTCGTCCATAAGCTGATCCTCCTTGGATTTCTGCGGATAATCTTTTTCCGGCTCTGCCTGTCCCTGTTTTTCTTGCTGAACCTGTACTTTTTCCGGCTTCTTTTCCTGCTTCTCTGATTTTCCGGCTTTTGCTTTTTCTGCACGTGTCCGCTCAATTTCCGTCTTAATCTTCGCTGCTTCTGTTACAGATGCAAACTGGAATCTATCTACGATACGGTTGATTCTTGGTGCATCTTCTTCCTTTACAATCACATCTACCAGTCCGTCACTGCTTCCTTTGGGATTTCGGACTGCACAATATAACACGCCATATCGCTTTGCTTCCTGCACGAATTGTTTCAGATCACTTTCTTTCACCGAAAATACCGTCAGTGGTCTACCTGATTTAACCAATGTTTCAAGTCTTACTCTGCCTTTTGTCTTTTTCTTCTCTTTTAAGACTGTATACAGCATCACTGCCAGATGCTTCGCACCTGTACCACTGATCTTCAATGCTGCTTCACCGACTTCCAACGACATTCGTACCACCTGGTCAGCGGCTTCGCCTGATGTGTTCATGGCTTTGTTCCTCCTTCTTCTCTTTTTCTTCCCGCACCGTCTTAAATTTTTCTTCGATTACCTTGGAACGTGCGGCGATTCCATCGCAAAGTGCTGCCTCCTTTCTGAGCGTTCCAATTTTCTCTGTCAGAACTTTTATCTGCTCTTTCATTTCCTCTATTTCTTCTTCCGGTCTGTCTGCCCGGATCTTATAACGCAGATGCTTCCGTTCCTTCACACACTGCTCCATTTGTTTCTGCAAACGTTCTTTCAATGAAAAAAGCTGCTCCGCAGTATCTATGTGATAATGGCAGAGCAGCTTCGTCTCTTTTGAAATGGTATTTAGTTTTAATAAATCTTCCCGGAACAATACATGCACCTGTTTAGCAGATATTGACGGGCGATTCTTCGGTAGGATTCCTAAAAGATAACAGTAATGCAGATACAATCCCCGAAGTCCTCCGATTTTTCTTGTCTGCTTGAAGTTGCCGGATACCCGAATCCGGTAATGCCTCTGAACCGGAAATTTCTTCTCGGCAGGTAATTCATTTTCTTCCAGAATCCGAACCCTGATTGCTTCCAGTGAATAATTCTCTCCAAAATTCCGCTTTAACTTCAGACCACGCTCCCGCCCTTCCGGACGAATGGTAATGTCTTTCCCGAACTTAAAAGAATATCCTTTTTCCCGCAAATAAAAAAAGAACTGTTTTTCAGTCCTCGCCTTTCGGATTGCCTCGTCAACATCTGCCTTTACCATGCTGTGATAACTCGGCTTCCCATCCTGTTCTGCTTGCCACTCGGCATAATGTTTTCCTTTTCCCTGTTCTGGCTGCCTCACAACCGATAACTGGTATTCTTTACATAAACGGTCTGACACCATCCGCATATCCCGGTAATCCTGATTTGTCCTGTGGTATCTTTTCCCGTCAAGGAATGAAACAGAGTTCACCACAAAATGATTGTGTAAATGATTTGCCTTATCCAAATGAGTTGCAATCAGCACTTGATACTGACCACCCCACAATTCTTCTGCCAGCTTCTTTCCAATCTCATGTGCCATTGCCGGATTACATTCTCCCGGTGCAAAAGACTGGTAGCCATGAAACGCAACAATTCCGTCCTCCTTTCCAAAACGCTTTTTGACCGCAATCATTTCTTCTCTGGCGGTTGTCGGTGCACAATTAAGTCCCGATACATACTGTTCCATCAGTTCTTCCGATTCTCCGACAACTTCCATTTCCACTGATTTAGATTGTCTCAGTCTGGTCTTTTCTGCATTCACCGCATAGGTAATCACATCATTAAGTCCTTGTAATTGCCCGGTTTCACTTTCTGAAATCAGTTCTTGGCTCGTCTGTTCTTTGGTCTTATCTGGATTTTCCGCATAATTGATTACTTTTCCAATCCAACCTTTGATGCTCCAGATTGATGTCACTGCCATGATTCGTTTTTCTCCGGAAGTATTACTGCTTCTGTAATCTTACGGACCGCTTCATTGAACTTCCACACTTCCTGATCGTAACGCTGCACATCTATCACATTTAACACATGTGCTTTCTGTGCAATCTGATTTAAGTTATTTCCAATCTTATGAAGTTCCCGCATCATGGAATAATAATCTGGTGGCGGTGCGTCTCTTGGAACAACACCGGAAATCAACTGTCTCAGGTAAGCTTCCCGGTTCAGTCCACTTTTCTTTACTTTCTTATCCAATACCCCTGCTTCTTTTTTGTTCAATCGAAAAAGGATTGCTACATTACGTTTTCTCAACGCTCCATCTCCTTTACTTTCTGTATAGAATCTGGTTCCTGGCGAATCTGGTGTTTTTCTTTATCGTAGCTGTAAACTCTGTCTGAGAGAACCTCCTGCCGTTCCACTTCATTTTTATTTACTTCCCGTACCATTTCACCAAGCATTTTCGGTTCCATCTCTCCATTATCCGGAACGATCAGAACTTCATGCACAGATGACGGTAACACATAAAATCCTTCTGGAAAAAGCTGTTCCAATTTATTTAAAACTTCTGGCTGCGTGATCATAGATGCCCCATATTGCTTTTCTACATTCGTAAGTGCATACAACATATCATGTGAACGAAATCCAAAATCAACATTTTCATCTAATAAATTTGTTGCATGTCCTTCTTCATTAAAAATACTCAACATCATTTCGTCCATTGACTGAAGAATCGGTGTATTTACAGGCTGGGTATTTGCTCTGGCCTGATGGAACATTTCTTTTGCATCCACATTCCACATCTTAAGATGTTCATTTTTCACCTTCATAGTCGCTTTTCCATCGTTAGACTCTACCGGAAAATCCACATAACAGATAGCCGACAGATCTTCGATATTTTCATGAGGCATTTCCTGTAACATTCGTTTGTTTGCCTGGGTGTTTACAAGCATCACTGCCAGATGTTTCTTCACTGAATCATAATCCATTGGGTTGATACCGTTGTGCACAAACGGAGCATTGCCTGCTTCTTCCATGCATTTTGCAATTTCATTCATCACTTTCTCAACAGGTTCACCTAGACGTATTTCATTGAAAAACGGCTCTACATAAACAACTGGACACACATTTTCTTCCTGCAGTCTTACCTGTACTCCTACCATCTGGACTCCATTATTTTTATTCATCTGCATTACCTGAAATTCTGCATTCTCATATTTAGCTGGGAGAAAATTCCGAATGTCTTTTGCTACACCTTCCGCAAATACCTTTTCTGCTATCATCTCTTTTGCAATCATTTCTTCTGTTCTCCCTTCTTCTTGTTCATTTTCTTTAAATATTCCTGATACCGTCTTTCTGCTTTCTTCTTATCTTTCACTGATACTTCCACCTGCATCTTGTGTCTCCTTTCTTTTCGTCTACTGAATCTTGTTAATCTGCAACAGGCACATCAACACTACTCCTATAATGCCACCTACTAATACTCCACAAATAAACTTCAACATTGTTACTTTCTCCTTTTTCATTTTCTGAGGGTTTCAGGGATTCTCCCTGACAAGCTGCCGCAGACTGCCAGACAGGAAACCTGTGTGGCAATCCAAAGGCGTTGCTTGCTGGTATTGTGTATTCTTCTGCACCCGTCTCACTGTTCCGGGTATCAGAAGATTTACTTGCCGAAAAAGCACTTGCTTTTTTTATTCTTTCAATTCACAAATCCCGCAAGTTTCACACAAGTATTCACACTTTGTGCATCGTACATTTTCATCAGTTTCCATACATTCTTCACTTGCCGGACAATACTTTTGACAACTTTCACACTGCTCCGTACAGCTTTCTTCTGACATTTTTTCAGCAATAATTCCAAGTAATTCACTCTGTTCTTTTTCCTCTTTCAACTGTGTTTCCCAAAAAATCTTCAACAAATCTTCGCTGTCTACATCGTCTTCCATCATCAAAATCAGTTCTTTCTTATACACAACCTTCAGCTCATATCTTGCAATTTTCATATCTTTTTTCACCTTCTATCTCTCATATTTTTCATGACCAGACATATTCTTTTTCATGCTTTTTTCTCTCTTTGTAATTGCCAGATTTAACTTGATGCAGAGCAGATCGTTGTAATCTTTTCCTTGTTTTGGTGGTACATCTTTTATCTGATATTGCTTCGGAAGTACTGTAGAAATTGCTTTTGTGGCAAGTCTTCCAATACGGTCATTATCCAAATGCAGAACGATTGTCTTCACCTCTGGATGCATTTTTAATGTCCTGGCCAACGCTGCAGGGACTTTACTTTTTTCAATTTCTTTTGCTGGCTGATAGACACCTGCCAGTGACAATAAATGTTCTCTCCTCCACTCTTTCCCGTCTAATTTCTGCAACGTCGCATAGGATAATAAATCAATGGCTGACTCAAACAGATGCACCGTATCATTGGATTTCTCTGCAAAAATGGAAAAAGAATAATTCTTATCGCTTCCATTTGCTTCTCCTATAAAGCTGGTTCCGATTCCTCTAAGAGCTGCATATTTCGGATTATCTTTCTCATCCATCCCTACAAACACTACGTTATGATGAAATGCACTTTCATAAACTCTTCCGGACTCCAAACAAAACTGAATAATTTCCTTATCAATCCCACGTCCTAAAAGATACGCAATCACTTTCTGATCATCTTGATTTTTCTTTGGCAACAGTAACTGTTTCTCCATCGGAACATTCTCAGATACAGAAAGAGGCGGCTGAATATTTGCCCGTTCTGCAAGCAATTCAACCGCCTCTAAAAAACTGTATCCTCTTACTTTGATCAGATAATCCAGTGCTGATCTGCCACCGGTTCTCTGACTCCACCACATCCATTTCCCATTTGATATTTTCAAACTATCGTGTGTTCTGGTAGTGTAGGTGTTGTCAGAAAAGTGAACCAATTCGTATGGTTCATAATTTTTCAAGTACGTGAGCAAATCCATCCGCTTGACCTCCCGCACGACCGATGGTGGTATATATGGCATAATTTTCATCTCCTTTCTTGCCTTAGATTGATATTATTCGGGATAATACCCAGGCATGAAAATAGCCAGGTGATTCCTTGAGTTGGAACCAACTGGCTATGTATTCATAGATTATTTATCCTCTTTCCCACCATCTCTTTTCTTTTTTCACCTTATACTTTTCTCCATATTTTTCATAATACATTCTTCGCAATTGCTTGTCTTTCATAACATCTTTTGCTAATTTCCATGTCAACATAGATTGTATTCCTTTATTATTTTTATCTATTTCTGGAAAACACTTCTTGATTGTCTCGACATCGCAACTCCAAATCGCTGTATTAATTTTTTTGTACAGCTGATCCTCTTCCTCATCTTCTTCATATGCATCAATCAATTCTGGATGTTCATCATAATATTGCGCTCTACTTTCCATTTCCTCCATACAACGTTCTACATACTCTTCAGAATTTACATATACTTCATGATACCAGATGTCATCTAAATAATTCTTTATCCATTCATTATCTATTTTTGCGCTTTTAACAATCTGATCAAATATCCTCATCATTCGATTTATAAATATCGTCATTCCATGCATTAGTTGAATTAGATCGGAAGAGCGTCGGTAGGGAAAGAGTGTAGATCTCGGTGGTCGCC
>OOAW01000790.1_pt1 | contig 19131 bp, 16 predicted proteins | sample 1671861 | NCBI WGS metagenome assembly OOAW01 (sample SAMN06348200, study PRJEB24527) | human gut metagenome | reverse complement strand
GAGCTGCTTCTTTTGCCGCTCTCTCTTCATTGATCTGTTTTGCTTCCGCCAGAATATCTTCTGCATTTTCCTGTACAGTGGATGCTGTCTTCATAACGGAATCTTTTGCACGAAGCACTGCAGCTGTACAATTTGTATACACTTTTTTTGCATCTTTACTTGACAACAGCTTCACTCCTGCTGTCCCGAATAAAACACCACCTGCAAAAATTCCTAATTTTTTCATTTTAAATATATCTAACATCTTTTCTTCCTCCTGTAAACTGATTCTCTTTTTCTATCTTACTTATGTTTGTAACCGGTATAAAATACCATTACTGCGCAGCATACTGTTGCCCACGCCCAAAATCGGTGTTGTTTCATCTGTTTCCCTTCTTTCTACAATCCATCGATCACTTGTACTTTCTGGTTACATTACGCTCATTCTAGAACTCTGATTTTCATGCGTCAATCTAAAATCTTTTTATCGATAAATTTTATCAACTGCTGATTTAAAAAAGTGCGATACCACAGTGACATTTTTCAAGATGTTACACTCTGCTGATACCACACTTTTCATTCTGCTTTTTTACTCAGATTTCTTTGTCTGTTCCACTTCACTGTGACATCCGCTGCAGCTTCCGCCGCATCCGGAGCACCCTGCACATCCGCCTTTTTTCCGATCACGGATCGTCGCACGGATTGAAAACGAAACAATTACAATTAAAATGATCAAAATAATACATGTTGCTGCATTCACGATTATCACCTTCTAAATTTCTTTTTTATATATTGTATCAGACTCGAGATTCCAATGCCAACTAAATAAAGAAGTATTACAAACAATACCGCGTATCCCATAGATACTGCCGATTTTATTCCGCCCATTTTTTCTCTTTCAGGCTTCTGCCACAGAACGCTTTACACTCATGGCTTTTCCTTTATACGGATCTTTTCTGAATAACAGATATAAGACAACTGCCAGCAGCAGGATTGCAACTACTGTAGATGCTCCAAATGTAAGCGCACCTGTCGCAACACCACTGATCTGATATACCATAAATGTTACTACGTATGCAAATACGTTCTGGAACAGGATTGCAAACCAGAACCATTTTCTGTCATTGAGTTCCTTTGCCATGGTAGCGATTGCTGCCAGACACGGCGAATCCAAAAGGTTAAAGAGCAGGAAACTGAATCCGGCTGCCGCTGACGGGAACCATGTTGCGACACCGTGTGCCACAACTGCCGGGTCTTCTGTATCTCCGGCTACATTTGCCAGAACTCCCATTGTCGTTACGATTGCTTCTTTTGCTGAGAATCCGGAAAGAGAAGCTGCCACCGGCTGCCATCTTCCAAATCCAAGCGGTGTAAAGATCACTGCGATCACACTTCCGATGGATGCCAGAATACTGTCTGCAGAATCCTCTACAGCCCCAAAGCTTCCATCTGTAAATCCATATCCTCCAAGGAACCACATTACGATACAAGCAAGCAGCAGGATCGTTCCGGCTTTTCTGATAAATCCTTTGAGTCTTTCCCATGTATGGATCAGTACTGTCTTCGCCTGTGGAAGGTGATATGCCGGAAGCTCCATTACAAACGGTGCCGCATCTCCGTGAAACGGTTTTGTCTTTTTCAGAATGATTGCGGAAACCAGCACTGCCGCAACACCGATCACATACATGATAAATGTCAGAGATCCTGCCGGAAATCCTGTCGCCTCTGAACCGATCACACCTGCCATCAAAGCAATAACCGGAAGCTTTGCACCACAAGGTACAAATGTAGATGTCATGATCGTCAGTCGTCTGTCATTGTCATTCTCAATCGTCTTGGATGCCATAATTCCAGGAATTCCACATCCGGATGAAATCAAAAGTGGAATAAAACTCTTTCCTGAAAGTCCGAATTTACGGAAAATACGGTCCATGACAAAGGCAACTCTGACCATATATCCACAATCTTCCAGAATAGAGAGCAATACAAACAAAATCGCCATCTGCGGAAGGAATCCAAGTACTGCACCCAGTCCGCCGATAATTCCGTTTACGATCAGATCTTCCAGAAATGCTGCTGTACCGATCGCCTGCAGTCCGGATGCCGCCGCATCCTGAATCGCTACTACCAGTACATCATTGGTCCAGTCTGTCACATAAGTTCCAATGGTCATGACTGCAATCGCATATACGACATACATCACACCAAGAAAGATTGGAAGTCCCAGTATCCTGTTTGTCACAATCTGGTCGATTTTATCTGAAGTCGAGAGTTTTTCTTTTGGCTTCTTTACACATTTTTCTACTACATGTGTGATTGCCTCATAACGCTCATTTGTGATAATAGATTCTGTGTCATCATCCAGCTTTTCTTCCAGTCTGGCAGCGATTTTTTCTACTTGATTCTGTACAGATGCAGTCAGTTTTAACTGCTCCAGTACTTTCGCATCGCGCTCCAGCAGCTTGATCGCATACCATTTTTTCTGTTCTTTTAAAACGGATGAAGGCAACTGTCCTTCCATCTCGGAAACAGCCGCTTCGGTATCCTTTGAAAACTTTATTTTTCCTGAAACAATGCTTTCTTTTTTCGCTGCTGTGACAGCCTCTTTCACTACTTCGTGAATTCCGGTTCCCTTTAATGCTGAAGTCTTGACTACCTTACATCCCAGTTCTTTTTCCAACGCTTTTGTATCGATGCTGATTTTATTCTTTTCCAGCAGATCCGCCATATTCAGCGCAATTACAACCGGAATTCCAAGCTCTAAAAGCTGTGTTGTCAGATACAGATTTCGTTCAATGTTTGTGGCATCCACCAGATTGATGATCGCTTCCGGCTTTTCTTTTAATAAATAGTCACGGCTTACCACTTCCTCCAGTGTATATGGAGACAAAGAGTAAATTCCCGGAAGGTCTGTTACAATTACATCCTTATTCTCCTTACATTTTCCTTCTTTCTTTTCCACCGTAACTCCCGGCCAGTTTCCAACATACTGATTGGCACCTGTCAGAGCATTGAACATCGTCGTTTTTCCGCAGTTTGGATTTCCTGCCAAAGCAATTTTAATCGCCATCACTCTCTCCCTTTCCTTTCTTTACTCCATCTCAATACAGTCCGCATCGTCTTTTCGCAAAGACAATTCATATCCGCGGATCGTGATCTCGACCGGATCACCAAGCGGAGCCACCTTGCGTACATAAATCTGGCTGCCTTTTGTAATTCCCATATCCATGATACGGCGTTTTAAGGCACCCCCGCCATGAAGCCGTTTCACTTTTGCAGTCTCACCCACGGCAATATTTCGCAATGTCTTCATTTTCCCTCTTCCTCCTTTAGACCATGATCTTGTTTGCCATCTCTTTGCTGATCGCGACTCTGGAATCTTTGATGCTTACGATCAGATTTCCATTTAACTGAGAAATCACCTGCACTTCTCCTCCGGCTACAAATCCAAGAGTTTCCAGGTGACGTTTCACTTCACTGTTTCCTCCGACTTTCTTAATATAATTAATTTCGTTTGCTGCTGCCATCGTCAAAGGCATCATAATCTCTCCTTTCCAATCAATACTAACTTTTATATTTCAAAACTATTATGTGTTAGGTATTTCTAACATTATTCAGTTTATTCTTATTCCTTTCATTTGTCAATCTCTTTTTTATGTTTTCTCTCAGATCATACCTTTCATGCACTGTTCCGGATTAAAAGAAATAGATACCACTTTCCGGTTATGAAGATATCCGCATGCCTGCAGCCCCTCTTCTACGATAGCTTTCCATTTCTGAGGAGAAATCCGGCACACGCTTTCATCATCCAACACAACAACGCAGGCATCTTCTTTCGGACAAGCCCCGGGACATTCTACTTTATACATGTTTCTTCTGCTGATCGCTCCGATTTCTTCCAGCATATTTATCATTCTGTATACCGTGGCAATCCCAATCTTCTCATCCATTCTGACAGCTTTATAATAAATTTCTTTACAGCTGGAGCACTCATTTTCTAAAATAATGTCAATGAGAGCCAATCTTTGCTTTGTAATCCTGCATCCCTGCTCTTTCAATCTCTGCAAAATCATCTCTCTTTGCATTTTCACAGCATTCACAGTCCGCTCCCCTTTCCTTTTGAATCTGTTACTGACTATTTTTTCTCATTAGTTAGTATATTCTAACGCCAATAAGTTGTCAATAACATTATAGTGTTTGCCGTCTCTTCTAAAATATGATATACTAAAGACAATTTAACGAGAAACGAGGTGCATACATTGAAGACAAACGAATCTGCAGAAAATTATCTGGAAACGATTCTGATCTTAAGTCAGAAACGTCCGGTTGTACGCTCTGTTGATATCGCTGAAGAACTGGGATTCAAAAAATCCAGCGTCAGTGTTGCCATGAAGAATCTTCGTGAGAAAGAACATATCACGGTTACGAAGGAAGGATTTATCTATCTTACCGAATCAGGAAAAGCCATTGCCGATATGATTTATGAGCGTCACAAGCTTCTGACTGCATGGCTGACACAGCTTGGGGTAGATGAAGCTATTGCCGCAGAAGATGCCTGCCGCATGGAACACATCATCAGCAAAGAAAGTTTTGAAGCGATCAAAAATCATATTGAATCACACAGCAGACCATAAAAAAACATCTGTGAAGAACTTTATTTTTTGTTCTTCACAGATGTTTTTTAGTATACCGTCATTGCATATTTTCCTGTCTGATTATAAATTTCCTCTACCCGCTCAAGAGATTCCTCTGCTTTCCCCTTCAGGGGATCAAACAACGTCACGCTTTGCTTTTCCAGATCGTATCCGCCAAGCACTACACAGTGTTCATTCCAGTACCATCGATATGAATCCCCTCCATACTCTACACTCTGACTCGAAAAATAGGGCGCTTCCAGATCTGATGTCAGCCACAAAAGCACCGGATTTCCGGCTGCCACATACGGAAGCAGCTCCTCCAGACTCAGCTTGCTGACATCATACGCTGTATGCTGCTGATATCGCTGTTTCAAAAAGCAGTTTGCTGTATTTACAAGTCCTGGCGGATAGACGCCAACCCCACCATACGTGGAGGGATCTCCCACATACCCGGATGCATAGTTGTCCCGATTGTAGATCAGATATTCTTCTGCAATCGTGGTTTTTTCGATTGGATATCCTTTCTGTTTCAAAACCATAGTCAGCGCAACACTTTCACACCCGGTCGGTAGTTCCGGCTTCTGCAGGATCACTTCCATTTCGATCTGTGCCTGCTTGGGCAGCTCTCGTCTTTTTTCTTCGATCTTTTTTTCTGCGATTTCTGTCTGCGTCTGTTTCTGGATCACCAGCTGTCTGGCCGACGCCTCCTGCGCTTCTTCTTTTTCCTGCGCTTTTTTCTCACATCCGGTCATAAAAAGTGCTATCGCAAATAATACCAGAATCAATCCAGCCATATTCTTTTTCATAATCTGTCCTTTCTTTTTACAGATATTGTGTCCAGATTTCAAAAAAGAACTTATGCGACAGCACCTAAATCCTAATTTTCAGTTTTTCCCAGTCGTTTGTACATGGTCTTTTGTACCGCATTCAAAATGTTTTCATATCCGGTACAGCGGCACAGGTGTCCGGACAAAAGTTTCCGTAATTCTTCTCTTGTATATTCTTTGCCTGACTCTAAAATCTCCACTGCACTCATGATCACTCCCGGTGTGCAGAATCCGCATTGTACCGCAGTCTCATCAATAAACGCCTGCTGGATATCTGACAACTCTCCATTCGGTCCCAGAAGGCTCTCCAGTGTCCGGATATTTTTCCCGTCTGCCCATACTGCCAGATAAATACAGGAGTTAAAACACTCACCGTCAATGATCACATTACAGGCTCCGCATTCTCCGACTTCACAGCCTTTTTTTACACTGGTCAGCCGATAATTATTTCTCAGCATATCCGTCAGTGATGCGCGGACATCCACCATGGTCTCCCTGTATTCTCCGTTGATGGTACATTTTACCAGTTTATACTGCTTCTCACTCATGGATGACACCTCCTGCCCTGACAATCGCCTCTTTTAGAGCGCGCTGACATAAAACTCTTGCGATATGCTCCCGGAACGCCTTGCTTGCTCTCCAGCTGTCCCTTGGATGGATATCTAAAAGCACCTGCTCCGCGATTTCTTCCAGTGTCCGTGCAGATACTTCTTTTCCCCGTCCAGTTTCTTCTGCATGAACTGCACGCATCGGAATCGGCCCCGCCACACCATACGCAATCCGGACATCCTCAATCACTGTCTTATTTTCTGAAAGCTTTACATTGGCAGAACATCCAAGGGTTGCGATATCCATGGCGTTTCTCATGGCATATTTAATATAATGTCCCCGGTATCCCTGATATGATTGTTTTGGAATCAAAATTCCGGTCTGAAGCTCTCCCGGTCTTATATCCACTTTTCCGGCTTTGATATAAAACTCCCGGATCGGAAGTCTTCTGATACCTTCCGGGCCTGTCAGTTCTACGATTGCATCCCACGCAAACAGCGTAGACGCCGAATCTGCGGAAGTCACACCATTGCATGTGTTTCCTCCGATAGTCCCGATATTGCGGATCTGAGGACCGCCCACCATATCCACCGCTTCCCCAAGGACGGAAATATATTTCTGGATCAGTTCATTTTTTGTGATATGGGAAAAACTGGTGAGTGATCCGATCCTGAGCGTCTCATCTTCTTCCAGACTCACTCCTCTTAATTCATCCAGCCCATAAATACTGACAAGTTCCACTCCTGCCCGCTTTCCCTCACGGATCTGGACCAGCACATCACTTCCCCCTGCAATGATCTGTGCCTCCGGATGCTCTGTCAGAAGGCGAATGGCATCCTGTACATTTTCTGCTTCATAGAGCGCTTTGATATCATACATATTCGTTCACGACCTTTCCCCATTAAATCAATCCGTCTTCCCGGAATTTTGCAAACAGCCTGTGCGGATTCAGCGGAAGCTCATTGAGCCCGGATCCGGTTGCGTTTAAAATCGCATTGCGGATCGCCGGCGCAACCGAACATACCGGCGGTTCTCCGAGAGCTTTCGTTCCGTAAGCACTGGTAGGCTCATAATTTTCCACAAACTCCCCATGCAGATCGGGATGATCTTCAAATGTCGCCATCTTATAGTCCAGAAGATTATTGTTCAAAGGTTTTCCCGTTTTCTCATCAAATTTCAGCTCTTCGGAAAGTCCGAATCCAATTCCCATACTCATGCCTCCATGCACCTGCGCTTCCGCCAGCGCCGGATTGATCAGCCTTCCGCAGTCATGTACATTGACGATATTCGTCAGTGTGGCTCGGCATCCCGGAATATCTACTTCTACCTCCGCAAAGGTACAGCCGAAAGAGTAGGCATTATTTTTGATCTGATAGGTACTCTCTGCCGTGAGATGTCCGCAGTTAGTCAGGCTGTAGAGTTTTTCTGTTGCCAGCTCACCCAATGACATCAGAACACTTCCGTCTGTCGTACGCACAATGTTTCCATCTATAATATCCAGATTTTCTTTCATCTGCCGCGTCATCTCCACTGCCGTATCCAGAATGCGGCTCTTTAACAGCTCTGCTGTCTGCCGAATGGAAAATCCAGCCATATAGGTCTGCCTGGACGCATAGGCTCCAAGACCAAACGGTGTGACATCCGTATCCTGCACGGTCATCACATGAACCATATCAAACGGAATCCCCAGTGTCTCTGCCGCCATCTGCGCAAATGCAGTATCTGCGCCCTGTCCAATCTCCGTCTCCCCTACCTGCACCTGAATCGAACCGTCCTGATTCATGACCATACGGCAGGAGGATGTCTCCAGAGAAATCGGCCAGACACCAGTATTGTACCAGAATGCCGCCATTCCGATTCCTTTGCGGATATCCCCGGTTTGTTGTGCATATTCTCTACGTTTTCGCTCATAATCTACACTGACACTGCCTTTTTCCATGCATTCCCTGAAGGTATCATAATAATTGACATTTTTTGAAAATCCATCCGTATATCCTTTTGGCATCAGATATTTCCAGCGATATTCATACGGTGGAATCCCAAGTTTCACCGCAATGTCATCCGTATGGCTTTCCATCGCAAACATCGCCTGCGGAATTCCATAGCCGCGCATAGCTCCGGATACCGGTTTGTTGGTAAATACCGTGTACACATCTCCCTCAAAGTTCTCACACGGATACAGCTGCGGGAAAGATCCAAGAGCCTTTGCTCCAATGCTGTGTCCATGAGATGCATACGCCCCCTGATCGGAAAAGCACTCCGCTTTTCTTGCAGCAATCTCACCATTTGGACGCACATAAGAGATCAGATGTGTCCGAATAGCATGACGTACCCGGTTACATACAAACGTTTCTTCCCGTGACACATCCAGCTTTACAAGCCGTCCGCCGACTGTCTGTGACAGATATGCACACAATGGTTCATATAAAATGTCCTGCTTGTTTCCAAAACCGCCTCCTATGTATGGCTTGATCACCCGCACATTTCCCCATGGGATTCCAAGCGCCTGCCCGACAACCCGCCTGCAGATATGAGGAATCTGCGTAGAAGAGACGATCACGTACCTGCCCTGTTCCATATACGCATAACAGATAAAATTCTCGATATGACAATGCTGCACGGTCGGTGTCTGATACCAGCCCTCCACTTTGATCAGCCCCGGCTCTTCTTTTGCTTTTTCAAAATCCCCTTTGTGGATCGAAGTGTGTTTCAATACATTTCCCGGATAGTTTTCATGAAGCTGCGGAGCGTCCTCTTCCATTGCCTTTTGTACATCCAGCACAAACGGAAGGGGATCATACTCCACCTTGATCAGCCGCAGCGCCTGAGCTGCTGCCACTTCATTCTCCGCAACAACTGCTGCCACATCATCCCCGTAAAACCGCACATGCTCCGTTAAAAGCAGGCGGTCTTTGACATCCTGATGTGCAGGATCCGTAGACCACGGATGTCCCGCAGTCGGGAAATAATATTTCGGCACATCAAAGCAAGTCACGATCTTTACAACTCCGGGAAGTTTTTGCGCCTCACTGGTATCCACTGATCTTACGATTCCATGAACGATATCTGCATGCAGCACCCGCGCAATATAAGCGCTTTTATCACACAGATCATCTGTATATTTTGCCCGCCCGGTCACTTTTTCCAAAGCATCCACTCTCTTTACACTCTTGCCGACTACATGTTCTCTTTCCTCCATGATACGTCACCTCCGCAATTTCTTTTGACATTCCCAATTTTTATTGCAGACAGATTTCTCTGCCTCGCACGTATTTCGCACGTACTTCTCTCTCATCTGCCAGATAAATCATTCTCTCCAGACGTGCTCTCACATCCAGATTTTGCGAATGCACAATTCTTGTGTCATCCAGGACAACTGCATCCAGTTCAAATCCCGGTTCAAAGCTTCCCACATTTCCAAAGAATTCACCGCCGCCTTTTGTGGCAATGTAAAATACTTCCTCCAATGTCAGTGGTTTTAAACTGTCATCCTGCATCCTCCAGCGCAGCTTGGAAGCCTGGATTGCAAGCGCCATTGCTTTGAACAGATTTTCTGTGGAGCCCCCTGCCACATCACTTCCAATTCCCACATGCAGTCCTTCCTCCAGGAATGTCCGAACCGGCGCCACCCCCGATGACAAGTTCATATTGGATTCCGGACAATGGGCGATAAATACTCCGTTTTCTTCCATTCGCTGCCGCTCTTCTTTTCCGGAATACACACAGTGCGCCATTACGGTTTTGCAGTCTGCCCCAAACAATCCGAATCTGTCATAAGCATCCCCGTAAAACTCCGACCACGGGCAAAGCTCCTTCACCCAGGCAATCTCTCCCGGATTTTCTGATAAGTGTGACTGTACCGGAATCTGGTAATACATCTGAATTTTCTTTAAATTCTCCATCAGTTCATCACTGCAGCTCGGTGTAAACCTTGGCGTCAGGATCGGCATGGTATTCTGATATTTTTTATGCAATACATCCTTGATCCATTCCACTGTCTGAATCCCTGATTCTTCTGCCGATTCCTCTCTGAGATAATCCGGACAGTTGCGATCCATATTCACTTTTCCCACATACGTCACCAGTCCGCTTTGTTCCAGCTGATCCATTAAAAGCAGTGTGGCGTCTCTGTGGATCGTTCCAAAAATACATGCTCTTGTCGTTGCACTTCTCTTTAGATTGTCAGTAAAGATACGATATGCACGCCGGGCATACTCCAAATCCTGATATTTTGCCTCCTCCGGAAACGTATTCGTCTCCAGCCATTCCAAAAGCTCCATATCCATTCCCATTGCCCGGAATGTATACTGCGGAGCATGCACATGCAGATCTGTCAGTCCCGGAATAATCAGACACTCCCCATAATCAGATACCGATACCTGTGCATATTCTGGAGGCACTTTCTCAAAAACCCCCTTGACCAGACCGCTTTCGCTGATCAGATAGTGATCCTTTAAGATCCTTAGTTCATCTTTATTTTTGCTGTATACAATATTCCCTTTTAATATAAAAACAGGTTCATTCATTGACTGACCTCCTACTCTTTCCGCCCGACTACAGACCGGGACTTTCCCATCCCACTCTGCTTATAGTCAGCTGTTTGCGGCAGCTGGTAGATACGTCCAACCAATTATGAACCTATATAAGCACCATTTTATGCAATTCGCACAATTATTGCTTTCACTATGTTAAATTTATATTAACATTCCCTATTTTGAATGTCAACAGCTCTTCCATGAAAAATGAATCCGGTATACGAAGTTACTGTGAACAGTAACGGATACTAAACTCGTTCCAGCATTACTTCAATCCGTCCGCCGCAGACCATCCCTTCCTCTTCTGCAGCTTCCCTTGTCATATCCACCATACAAATCTGAAACCGCACTTTTTCTTCCCGCATCATCAGCAGTGCTTTTGTGATCACATCACTTTCCGCGCATCCGCCTCCGATCGTGTCGATCAGTGTTCCATCCTCCAGGATCAGCATTTTTGTTCCCACGCCTCTCGGTGCAGATCCTTTTCTGGAAATGATCGTTGCAAGTACTTTTTTCTGCTTTTTACAGTCCTCATCACACAGCGCCTCCAACAATTCTTTGGAATATCCGCATCCTTCTGCTTTTTCATGTTTCACCTGAATGATTTCTGCCATAACAGACACCGCAATTTCTTCCGGTGTCTCAGCGCCGATCTTCAGACCAATCGGTGTGTACACCTCATCCAGCTTCTCACGTTCATGTCCCTGCTCAAAAAGCTCTTCTTTGACGATCGCCACTCTGCGGCGGCTGCCCATCATTCCAATATAAGCATTTGGCTTCTCTACGATTGCTCCCAGACACACTTCATCATACCGGTGTCCTCTTGTCACAATAATAAAATATGTATCTTCTCCTCCTGATATGCTTTCAAGTCCATGCTCAAAAGAATCGCAGATCACCACATCCGCGCCTGCCACTCTTGCATTGTCCGCAAATTTGGGACGATCCTCAAGAACCGTCACCTGAAATCCCAGCATTTTCCCCATCCGGATCATAGGAATAGACACATGACCGCCTCCGCAGATCACCAGCCTGGGCTGAGAACCTGCACGCTCACAAAACACTGCATGTCCCTCATATTGCTCCACCGGCTCTGTCACAAGTAATTTCTTTCCTGCCGATTCTCCCTCTAATACTGTCATAACAACACAGGAACCACTCTGCATTTTTTCTGCGAGAGAATTATAAAATTCACTCATCCTTTCACGCTCCTTTTTCATTACCCTTTCCCGAACCCGCAATTTGGAAACGTACACACCTCGCAGGACAGACACAGTCCTCCTTCTCCGAGTCTGTAAAAATCCTGATCCTGCAGCCGTTCACCGGCCACAAGTCTTGGCAGTACCAGATCAAAGATCGTGCGCCTTGCATACATCACGCAGCCCGGCAGGCCCATGATCGGAATCTCACCTTTATAGGCCAGCATAAACATCGCACCAGGCAAAACCGGGGCGCCATATGTAATCACTTCATCGGAAGCATTGCGGATTGCCAGCGGTGTCTTATCATCCGGATCGACACTCATTCCTCCGGTACACACAACCATCTGCGCACCTTTTTTGATCCAGTCATTGACTGCCTCTGTCACCATATCCGGTTCATCATTGCAGATTGTATTTCCAAGCACTTCTACTCCATATTCTTCCAGCTTCTGCCGGACCACCGGAGTAAATTTATCCTGAATCCTTCCGTGATATACTTCACTTCCGGTTGTCACGATCGCTGCTTTTTTCTTCTGAAACGGAAGGAGCGCAAAAACAGGCGTCTCTCCTGCCGTCTCCTTTACCTGTTTCATTTTTTCTTCTTCGATCACCAGAGGGATTACACGCATTCCTGCAATCTTATCTCCCTTTTTCACCGGAAAATTTCCGTGTCGGGAAGAAATACACATCTGTCCCATGGCATTGATCCTACACAATTTCTCCTTGTCCACTTTCAGAACCCCGTCACACTGTGCCGTCAGCTCGATTTTTCCTTCTTTTGGCTTTGACGCATCCATCTGTGCATTCTGGCACACGCTGCGCAGGATCTCTGCCGCCTCATCTTCATGAAGCATCCCTTCTTGTTTTTCCCACACATACAGATGCTCTTTTCCAACGGAAAGGAGAACCGGAATATCCTCCCTTGTCACTACATGTCCTTTTCTAAAAACCGCATCTTTTACTACCCCCGGGATGATCTGCGTAATATCATGGCAAAGCACACAGCCCACTGCATCCTCGGTCTTGATCAGTTTCATACTTCTAAACACCTCTCTTTTCAATGCTTATAGGGAAATCTTCTCCAGATCACGCATCCACACTTGGGCACACGCATCGCTTGGCATTCTCCAGTCTCCTCTTGGTGAGAGTGCCACTGTCCCGATCTTCGGTCCGTCCGGCAGACAGGAGCGCTTAAACTGTTGGTTGAAAAATCGTCTGCAGAATGTTGTCAGCCATTTTAAAATTGTTTCTTTCTCATATACCCCTTCAAATGTCTGCACTGCAAGCCGATAGATCTTACCCGGCTCATATCCGAACCGCAGCATGAAATACAGATAAAAATCATGCAGCTCATATGGTCCCACCAGATCCTCAGTCTTTTGTGCGATATCCCCGTCTTTTGGAGGAAGCAGTTCCGGGCTGACCGGCGTATCCAGTACATCATAAAGGACTTCCTGCAATTTGGGATCCGCAGTCACGTCTGCTGCATATTTGACAAGATGACGCACCAGCGTCTTCGGTACAGAAGCATTCACTCCGTACATCGACATATGATCTCCATTGTAGGTTGCCCATCCAAGCGCCAGTTCTGACATATCTCCGGTTCCGATTACCATTCCGTTTGTCGCATTTGCAATATCCATCAGTACCTGCGTACGCTCTCTCGCCTGCGCATTCTCATACGTTACACTGTGGTCTTTCGGATCATGTCCGATATCCTGAAAATGAAGACTTACGGAATCTGCAATTTTCACTTCCCGCAGTGTTGCTCCGAGCTGTTCTGCCATTTTGCAGGCATTCCGATACGTTCTGTCCGTGGTTCCAAAGCAAGGCATGGTGATCGCAAGAATCTCTTTTTTATCTTTTCCGATCATGTCAAACGCTTTTGCTGTCACGATCAGTGCCAATGTGGAATCCAATCCACCCGAAATACCAACTACCGCCGTGTTTGCGTGGGTATGGAGCAGACGTTTTTTGAGCCCCATTGCCTGGATTGTCAAAATCTCTTCGCATCGCAGAGCACGTTCTTTTTCATCCTGCGGCACGAACGGCTTTTTCGGAAACTCTCTTGTCAGTTTGATCTCGCACACATCCAGAGGAAATGAGATTCTTGGCAGCACTTTCTCTTTTGCCATCGTAAATGTCGTGTTTTTCCGACGTTCACCGACAATCCTTTTGATATCCAGTTCTGTATAAATAATCTGATTTTCAAATCGCTTTGCCTCTGCCAGGATACTGCCGTTTTCTGCGATCAGATTGTGTCCTCCAAACACAAGATCCGTCGTGGATTCCCCTTCGCCTGCATTTGCATAAATATATCCCGCGATCAGTCTCGCTGACTGTCCTTTGATAAGCTCCCGTCTGTAGCTGTCTTTTCCGATCGTCTCATCACTTGCCGAACAGTTGACGATCACGGTTGCACCTTCCATTGCCGCACGGATGCTCGGCGGAATCGGCGACCACACATCCTCACAGATTTCCGCCGATACGATCAGCTCTTCCATAGAGGATGCCTGAAACAAAAGCCCCGGACCAAACGGCACTTTTTTGCCGTTAAACAGGATTTCTCCCGGCACATCCGGCCCTGCCGTAAACTGACGCATCTCATAGAACTCACCATAGTTCGGAAGAAATGTCTTTGTCGTCAGTCCCAGGATTTCTCCCCTGCAAAGAGCTGCTGCCACATTGTAGAGCTTTGCATCCACCACAAGCGGCACGCCCACAAACACAAGCATGTCCTTCTCTCTTGTAAACTCTGTGATTTCAAGCAGTGCCTGTTTTGCTGCCTGCAAAAGTACATCCTGTGTAAACAGATCCCCGCATGTATATCCTGTGACACACAATTCCGGAAATACCACGATCTTTGCCTGATTGTTCTGTGCTTCTTCAATGGCACTGCATATCTGTTTTGTATTAAACGGCACGTCCGCCACCCGGATATCCGGTGTGGCAGCTGCCACTTTGATAAATCCCTGTTTCATTCTACTGCCTCACTTTCCCTATTTGGACACATCACTTCTATCTGCTTTTTTTCAAAAGTTCCTTCAGCTCGTCTACAGAAAATGTATAGGCGGTATTGCAGAAATGACATTTTACTTCGATATCCTTTCCATCGTCGATCATCTCCTGAATCTCTTTTTTCCCGACACTGATGATTGCTTTTTCAATCCGTTCTTTAGAACAGTTGCAGTCAAATTTTGCAGGAAGTGTATCTGTGATCTCTACATCCAATCCCTCCAGAACGTGGTTCAGCATTTCTTCCGGTGTATGGCCATTGTCGAGCATTGCTGTCACAGACTGAATATTCTTGATGTTTTCTTCCAGCTTGCTGAGCACTTCCTCCTCAATAAACGGCATCACCTGTACGATAAATCCACCTGCGCATCGCACGGTATTGTCCTTTTCCATCAATACTCCCAGGCCAACAGAGGATGGCACCTGCTCTGAAGTTGCAAAATAATAGGTCAGATCTTCTGCAATCTCTCCCGTCTGCAAAATCGTCTGTCCGGAATATGGTTCTTTGAGTCCCATATCCTTGATCACATTTAAAAATCCTGGTCCAAGCGCACCGCCTACATCCAGTTTTCCGTTCTTCGGCGGAAGCATCACATCCGGGTTGTGTACATATCCTTTCACTTCCCCCTTACTGTCTGCTGTCACTGTCATCCCTCCGATCGGACCTCCGCACTGCACCTGCAGCGTCAAAACATCCGTCGGATTCTTCATCATACTTCCCATCATCGCACCTGCTGTAAGAAGTCGTCCAAGTGCTGCTGTCGCAACCGGACTTGTATTATGCCTTGTTCTTGCCTCTTCCACAAGCTCTGTTGTTGATGCCGCAAACGCACGGATCTGCGCATTCGCTGCTGTTGCTCTTACAATATAATCTTTCATCTTATCTCTCCTGTTTCTTCTATTATAATGATTCTATTCTGCTTTTTTCACAGGTACCTTTCCCTGCTCTCTGGCGATCACGTAGATTCGTTCACTGTTCTTAGAAGGCGGTTCTTTTGTAAACGCTTCGTATGCAGTCACAAACTGCAGTCCGGATTCTTCCACGATCCTTGTGATCTCTTCTAACGTATATGCTCTCTGGAAATGTGTCTCCCGGAATCTGCGATAGAAATCTCCCTCTGTCTCACTTTCCGCATCTTCTCTGATGAACAGATTCAGTTCGTATTCATTGATCCGCTCTTCCTCATAATAATAATTGTCCCAGATAAAGCTGCAGTCCTCTCTGGCCTCTGCAATGGTCTGATCACCCAGAACCTCCCGGTACTTATATTCTGTATTAAAATCAAAAATAAAAATTCCGCCCGGATCCAGATAATTATTCACCCAGCGAAATACCTGCTTCAATTCTTCCGGCTCTGTAATGTAATTCAGAGAATCACAGATACTAAATACCGCACCCACAGTACCATACAGTTCAAACTCCCGCATATCCTGAAGAAGATATAAAATCTCATGTCCTGACTTGATCTGCTTTTCTCTGGCAATCTCCAGCATTTCCTCGGAATTGTCCACTCCGATCATATCGTAGCCATCTGCTGCGAGAAGCTCCGTCATGGTTCCTGTTCCGCATCCCAGATCAAGCACCAGCCCGTCCTGCACGCCATACTCTTTTAACAATTCCTTCAGATAGCTTTTCCATTCTTCATATGGAATATTATCCATAAAGGTATCATACACTGCCGCAAAACTTGTATATGCATCCATCTTCCTGCTCCTTTTTCAATTCCTGCTCTTCATTTTAGCATAACAAGGTGCAACTGTAAATCAATAACCCTCTTTCCTTGCCGTTTGCCCTGCTGCTGTTTTCAATTTGTTCATATTTTACTTACACAAATTTTCTTGACACTTTTACTTTTTTTGAGATAGAATAAGGACGGAAATTTGCTGCATATGCTGTCATTGTCACGACAATGAGGCTTTTTCTTTTGCAGATATTTTTAATACACACAAAAAGGTGGTGAGGTTATGGACGCTGGAGCCAGTCATCCTTCGGGATTTTTCAGAAAATTAAATAGAAAAAGGAGCGTGTTGAACGATGAACAAAGAAATTTTTGTAAAACTCCTTGCACAGCGCCAGTTCAAGGCTGTCAGAAGCATTCTGGATGTGATGAACGAAGTGGATATAGCCTCACTTCTTTCCGATCTGGACGATAAAGAACTTGCACTTGCATTTCGTCTCATTCCAAAAGATAAAGCTGCGGAAGTATTTGCCAATATGAATCATTCCATGCAGACGTATCTGGTAGAGATGTTTTCCGAAAAGGAGTTAAAAGAGCTGCTCGATGACCTTTATATGGACGATACGGTGGATCTTCTGGAAGAACTTCCTGCCAATCTTGTTAATCGGATTTTAAATACCGTAGATCAGGCCGACCGGACTTTGATCAATCAACTTCTCAATTATCCGGATGACAGTGCGGGGACTCTTATGACAACGGAGTATGTCGATATCCGGGAGACAATGACGGTTGCCCAGGCTATGGCACATATCAAAGAGACCGGGATTCACAAGGAAACGATCTACACTTGTTATGTAACAGATCAGCGCAGGTTGCTTGGCATCGTCAGTGCCAAAGATCTGATGACAACTGCCGACGATGTTTTGATCCGGGATCTAATGCAGACAGAGATAATTTCTGTCTCAACACATACAGACAAAGAAGAAGTGGCACAGTTGTTTACAAAATACAATTTTCTCGCCCTCCCCGTTCTGGATCAGGACGAACGGCTGGTCGGAATCGTCACATTCGATGATGCCATGGATGTTATGGTAGATGAGGCAACCGAGGATATTACCAAAATGGCTGCCATGAGTCCAAGTGAAAAAAGCTATTTTGAAACATCTGTATTGGCACATGCAAAGCATAGAATTGCTTGGCTTTTGATCCTCATGTTCTCTGCTACCATCACAGGAACCATCATTACCAGATATGAGAACGCTTTCGCTGCGATTCCACTTCTTGTATCCTTCATCCCCATGCTGATGGATACCGGCGGAAACTGTGGTTCTCAAAGTTCCACATTGATCATCCGCGGAATTGCATTGGGAGAAATTCAATTTTCCGACCTGTTTCGGGTCATGTTTAAAGAATTTCGTGTTTCTCTGATCGTTGGAGTTGCACTTGCACTTGCGAACGGAATCCGCATTCTGATCATGTACAAAAATGCCGGACTTGCTCTGGTCATTGGATTGTCTCTGGTTGCTACGATTGTAATTTCAAAACTGATCGGATGTGTTTTACCATTGATTGCTAAAAAACTGCATATGGATCCTGCGATCATGGCATCCCCATTGATCACAACTCTGGTAGACACCTGTTCCATTTTAATCTACTTCAATATTGCAACGCAGGTATTTCAACTATAAACCCAAAGGAGGAATCGTCCCAAACGCACGATCCCTCCTTTGTTTTTCTCTCTATGCCTCTACAGGCTCACCCATACTGATCGTCTTCATCAACTGATACTCGTTCTCTGAAGATTCTTTTAAAATAACAAAATCTGCATCTTTTCCAACTGCAATAGCTCCTTTTTGAGTGAGTCCAAATTCCTCCGCCTGATTTCCGGAACTCATCTGCACTGCCTCTTGTAAGGAAGCTCCTGTAAATTTCATGATATTTCGAAATGCATCTATATAAGTAAGAACACTTCCTGCTATCGTACCATCTTCCAGTCTCGCTGTGCCATCTTTCACATAGACCGTCTGACCGCCCAACTCACTTTTTCCTTCCGGCATACCTTTTGCCCGCATAGAATCTGTCACAAGTTCAATTCCATTGCTGCCCTTTACTTTATATGCCATATATACCATCTTTGGTTTGATATGGATGCCGTCACAGATCATCTCTGCTTTCACGCCTTCTGTCAAAAGTCCATAACCTGTCACACCCGGTTCTCTGTGATTAAGACCTCTCTGGGCATTGTAAAGATGGGTTACATGACATGCTCTGCAGCAGCACAACTGATCGTAAGTTGCATTGGAATGTCCTGCACTTGGCACGATCCCATTTGAAAGACACCAGTCTTCAAATTCTGTATCTGCTTCTTCCGGAGCATAAGTCACGATTTTAATCCGATTTCCACTCAGTTCATTCCAGTGTTTTAAAACTGCTGCATCCGGTTTCTGGATATAAGATGCATCCTGTGCACCTTTATAATTCACAGAGATGAAAGGACCTTCCAAATGAATCCCCTGAATGATCGGGTTCTTCTCTGCTGCCTCTTTGATATTCTTCATAGCGCTCTCAATGTTCTCCGAAGTCTGTGTCATCGTCGTACAGAAATATGACGTGATTCCTTCTTTTTCAGCCATCTGTCTGACCATCCAGTCAATCTCGTCTGCCGATGCATCCATGCTGTCCAGACCATATCCTCCATGACTGTGTAC
>OOAW01000785.1_pt1 | contig 19228 bp, 19 predicted proteins | sample 1671861 | NCBI WGS metagenome assembly OOAW01 (sample SAMN06348200, study PRJEB24527) | human gut metagenome | reverse complement strand
TTTGACATATTAGGGGCTATTCCATTTCATCGTCCAACAAAATGGGTGCAGTACAGTTGATAGAAATATCGGTCGGGGCCTTCGTCTTTCTGATTCCCGGTTAGCCTGAAAACAGAAAGTCTCAGGCACCCGCAGGCATCCTATGAGGTTTCCTTAGGGACGAAAATAATCACTTCACGAAATTGCGTGCTGTTTTCCAGAATTTTTCGTCATTCGGTTTAGCCAGTTTAATCATTCGTTACTCTCTTCATTCCAATGGCATTATTCTTCTCTGCCATAATTGTTGTAAAAATGTGACGCAAAGAGGTTTTTGGTCGTAAGAAATTACCGTCAAGTGCCGATGACTTTCTATCAGGAGTAAACCTGGAAGAGAGACAACGGTAATGAATACAACTCCCTCACAGCGATTAGGTTTTTTGCATCACATCAGGCTGGTTCCGTTATTTGCCTGCATTCTTGGCGGTATCTTAGTTCTATTCGCATTAAGTTCAGCCCTGGCCGGCTATTTCCTTTGGCAGGCCGATCGCGATCAGCGTGATGTTACTGCGGAGATTGAGATTCGGACCGGGTTAGCGAACAGTTCAGATTTTTTGCGTTCAGCCCGGATCAATATGATTCAGGCTGGTGCTGCGAGTCGTATTGCTGAAATGGAAGCAATGAAGCGAAATATTGCGCAAGCCGAATCGGAGATTAAACAGTCGCAGCAAGGTTATCGTGCTTATCAGAATCGGTCGGTGAAAACACCTGCTGATGAAGCCCTCGACACTGAATTAAATCAACGCTTCCAGGCTTATATCACGGGTATGCAACCGATGTTGAAATATGCCAAAAATGGCATGTTTGAAGCGATTATCAATCATGAAAGTGAGCAGATCCGACCGCTGGATAATGCTTATACCGATATTTTGAGCAAAGCCGTTAAGATACGTAGCGCCAGAGCCAACCAACTGGCGGAACTGGCCCATCAGCGCACCCGCCTGGGTGGGATGTTCATGATTGGCGCGTTTGTGCTTGCCCTGGTCATGACGCTGATAACATTTATAGTGCTACGTCGGATCGTCATTCGTCCACTGCAACATGCCGCACAACGGATTGAAAAAATCGCCAGTGGCGATCTGACGATGAATGATGAACCGGCGGGTCGTAATGAAATCGGTCGCTTAAGTCGTCATTTACAGCAAATGCAGCATTCACTGGGGATGACAGTAGGGACTGTTCGACAGGGTGCGGAAGAGATTTATCGTGGCACCAGCGAAATTTCAGCTGGCAATGCGGACCTGTCATCTCGCACCGAAGAACAAGCGGCGGCTATCGAACAAACTGCCGCCAGCATGGAGCAACTTACTGCGACGGTGAAACAGAATGCGGATAACGCGCATCATGCCAGCAAACTGGCGCAAGAGGCTTCTATTAAAGCCAGCGATGGCGGGCAGACGGTTTCCGGTGTAGTAAAAACGATGGGCGCTATCTCCACGAGTTCGAAGAAAATTTCTGAGATCACCGCCGTCATCAACAGTATTGCTTTCCAGACGAATATTCTGGCACTGAATGCTGCCGTTGAAGCCGCGCGAGCGGGTGAGCAAGGGCGTGGATTTGCCGTTGTCGCCAGCGAAGTACGGACACTCGCAAGCCGCAGCGCTCAGGCGGCGAAAGAGATTGAAGGCTTGATCAGTGAATCAGTCAGGTTAATTGACCTGGGGTCGGATGAGGTGGCAATGGCAGGGAAAACCATGAGCACTATTGTTGATGCCGTCGCGAGTGTCACACATATCATGCAGGAAATCGCCGCTGCCTCGGATGAACAAAGCAGAGGCATAACTCAGGTTAGCCAGGCGATTTCTGAAATGGATAAGGTGACGCAACAGAATGCTTCTCTGGTAGAAGAGGCCTCAGCGGCGGCGGTGTCCCTTGAAGAACAGGCGGCACGATTAACTGAGGCGGTGGACGTATTCCGTCTGAACAAACATTCTGTGTTGGCAGAACCTCGCGGAGCGGGTGAACAAGTTAGTTTCGCTACGGTGTGAAAATGTTCAAGGAAGGGATCGACAGATCCCTTCACCTTTCAGAACGGCATTGATTTTCGAATAGCGTTAATCATCAACTGGCAACCAGAAGAGAACGTCGCATCTACGCGGGTCAGTATTCCAATCGGTTCGCCTGCACCATGTCCCGGAACAGGCAGGGCCACCAGCGTGGCATGACGCAGGTCGTCTTTTACCGCGCCAGAAGGGACAAACCACACGTAGTCGTATTCAACCGTAAGTTGACGAGATAGCGAAGCAGACAGCGTTTCGATACAACCCGAAGGAATTTTACATCCCTGGCTCTGCACTAATGCATCTGAATGCTGGCGTGGCGCAGTGCCTTCTGGTGATACAACGACCGGCCATTCCAGCACCCGGCTTAGCGTTACGTTCTCCTGAAGTAGCGGGTGATTAGGGCGGACAACCAGCTTCAACGATTCAAGAAACAGCAGTTCGTAATTAAGCCCGGTCATCAGTTCAGGATCTGACATCCGACCAATGCCGATATCGATTTCCCCGGTTTTCAAACCCGCCAGAATCATAGGGTTACTCATTGTCGCAACTTGCAAGGTCGTCTCTTTTTGTTGCTGATGAAACTGACCTATAACCGAAGGTAATATCCCCAGTGCCGCAGTAGGTAGTGCACCAACCCTGACGACATCATTATTAAGACCTTCTTTACGATGAAGCGACTGTCCGGCAGTGTTGATGGCGTCAAGAACTCTGACTGCATGCGTTAAAAATTGTTCGCCGGGTAAGGTAAGTTGCGCCCCCTGACGACCACGCTCAAACAAGCGAGCGCCCGTCAGTTGCTCCAGTTCATTCAATGTTTTAGAGAGCGCAGGTTGACTCAAATTAAGGGTTTCAGCCGCGCGCCCCAAAGTTCCTTGTTGTGCGACAGCTACGAATGTATGAAGGTGGCGCAAACGGATGCGCTGACTAAACAGACTATTTTTTTCCATAAGCGATGTTAAAAACGAAGCGGTGTCGCTGACAAGTGAAGTTGTTTGATTATGATAACTTGATTGCAAAATATTATTAACAATTAAAGTAATTATGTTACAGCAAAATGGATAATATTGATGTTTTCGCGGCGAGATCACAGTTTGTAAATTCTTCCCGCCGGAGTGAATGCGGTTACCTACACTCCAGATTACTGACCACTGGAGGCAGACACTATGGCGAACAGCATCACGGCGGATGAGATTCGGGAACAGTTTTCGCAGGCAATGTCAGCCATGTACCAGCAAGAAGTTCCGCAGTACGGCACGCTGCTGGAACTGGTAGCTGATGTGAATCTGGCTGTGCTGGAAAACAATCCTCAACTGCACGAAAAAATGGTAAATGCAGACGAGCTGGCGCGACTGAATGTTGAACGTCATGGGGCGATTCGTGTTGGGACTGCACAAGAGCTTGCTACTCTTCGGCGGATGTTTGCCATTATGGGGATGTACCCGGTGAGCTATTACGATCTCTCGCAGGCAGGGGTGCCGGTACATTCGACAGCATTTCGGCCCATTGATGATGCTTCTCTGGCGCGTAATCCCTTCCGCGTTTTTACCTCCTTACTCCGCCTTGAGCTTATCGAGAACGAAATTTTGCGCCAGAAAGCGGCGGAGATTCTGCGTCAGCGCGATATCTTCACCCCACGTTGTCGACAACTGTTAGAGGAATATGAGCAGCGGGGCGGTTTTAACGAAACACAGGCACAGGAGTTTGTGCAGGAAGCCCTGGAAACGTTTCGTTGGCACCAGTCAGCAACGGTAGATGAAGAAACCTATCGCGCCTTGCACAACGAACATCGGTTAATTGCTGATGTGGTCTGTTTTCCTGGATGCCATATCAACCACCTGACGCCACGTACGCTGGATATTGACCGGGTGCAGTCGATGATGCCTGAATGCGGGATTGAACCCAAAATTCTGATCGAAGGGCCGCCGCGCCGCGAGGTACCGATTTTACTACGCCAGACCAGCTTTAAAGCACTGGAAGAGACGGTGTTGTTTGCAGGGCAGAAACAGGGTACGCATACCGCGCGCTTTGGTGAAATAGAGCAGCGTGGTGTGGCATTAACGCCGAAAGGGCGACAACTGTATGATGATCTTCTGCGTAACGCTGGAACCGGGCAGGATAATCTCACTCACCAAATGCATTTACAGGAAACCTTCCGCACTTTTCCTGACAGTGAGTTTTTAATGCGTCAGCAAGGGTTGGCATGGTTCCGGTACCGTCTAACGCCTTCAGGTGAGGCGCATCGTCAGGCGATTCATTCCGGAGACGATCCACAGCCCTTAATTGAACGTGGTTGGGTAGTGGCGCAACCCATTACCTATGAAGATTTCTTGCCCGTTAGCGCGGCGGGGATCTTCCAGTCAAATCTGGGTAATGAAACGCAGACACGCAGTCACGGTAATGCCAGTCGCGAAGCATTTGAGCAGGCGTTGGGTTGTCCGGTTTTGGATGAGTTCCAGCTTTATCAGGAAGCGGAAGAACGCAGTAAACGTCGCTGTGGTTTGCTTTAAACTCTGACCATCCGCCTTTGCAAAAATTTGCCTGATTTTACAAACGAATCAGGCTCATCCCATCGACATAAAAAAAATGCCGATTTATGCATATTCTCTCAGTTCAACAATTGGATTATTAATAAATATTGTCTAGAGTGAGCGGTCATAAATAAGCACTTTCTTGCCGCTGAAAACGACCAGCGCGGGACCATTCACAACACCAGAAGGACTCACTTTCAGGTATGGATCGTAGACGATTTATTAAAGGTTCAATGGCTATGGCCGCCGTGTGCGGTACCAGCGGCATTGCTTCTCTTTTTTCTCAGGCGGCATTCGCGGCAGATTCTGATATTGCCGACGGGCAAACCCAGCGTTTTGACTTCTCCATTCTACAGTCAATGGCGCACGACTTAGCGCAAACAGCGTGGCGAGGTGCGCCGCGTCCGTTACCTGACACTCTGGCGACAATGACGCCGCAGGCTTATAACAGTATTCAATACGACGCCGAAAAATCGCTCTGGCATAACGTTGAGAACCGTCAACTGGACGCTCAGTTCTTCCATATGGGAATGGGATTCCGTCGCCGCGTTCGTATGTTTTCTGTAGATCCAGCAACACATCTGGCGCGTGAAATTCACTTTCGCCCGGAGTTGTTCAAATACAACGATGCGGGTGTTGATACCAAACAATTAGAAGGGCAAAGCGATCTCGGTTTTGCCGGTTTTCGCGTGTTTAAAGCCCCCGAACTGGCGCGCCGTGATGTCGTATCATTCCTCGGTGCGAGTTATTTCCGCGCCGTTGACGACACATATCAATACGGTCTATCGGCTCGCGGCCTGGCGATCGACACTTACACCGACAGTAAAGAAGAGTTCCCCGACTTTACCGCCTTCTGGTTTGATACGGTAAAACCGGGGGCAACCACCTTTACCGTTTATGCGTTGCTCGATAGCGCCAGCATTACTGGTGCCTATAAGTTCACTATCCATTGTGAGAAAAGTCAGGTGATTATGGATGTGGAAAATCACCTGTATGCGCGCAAAGACATTAAACAGCTGGGCATTGCGCCGATGACCAGCATGTTCAGCTGCGGTACTAATGAACGTCGGATGTGCGACACCATTCATCCGCAAATCCATGACTCTGATCGTCTGTCCATGTGGCGGGGCAACGGCGAGTGGATTTGCCGTCCGCTGAACAATCCGCAAAAATTGCAGTTCAATGCTTACACCGACAACAACCCGAAAGGGTTTGGTTTATTGCAACTGGATCGTGATTTCTCTCATTATCAGGACATTATGGGCTGGTATAACAAACGCCCAAGTCTGTGGGTGGAACCGCGTAACAAGTGGGGTAAGGGCACCATCGGCCTGATGGAAATCCCAACAACGGGCGAAACGCTGGATAACATTGTCTGCTTCTGGCAGCCAGAAAAAGCTGTAAAAGCAGGTGATGAGTTTGCATTCCAGTATCGTCTGTACTGGAGTGCGCAACCGCCTGTTCATTGCCCATTAGCGCGCGTTATGGCGACGCGTACCGGCATGGGCGGTTTCCCGGAAGGTTGGGCGCCAGGTGAACACTATCCCGAAAAATGGGCGCGTCGTTTTGCCGTCGATTTCGTTGGTGGTGATCTGAAAGCTGCCGCGCCAAAAGGCATTGAGCCGGTGATTACGCTTTCCAGTGGGGAAGCGAAGCAAATCGAAATTCTCTATATTGAACCCATTGATGGTTATCGTATTCAGTTTGACTGGTATCCGACTTCGGACTCCACTGATCCGGTCGATATGCGGATGTATCTGCGTTGTCAGGGCGACGCTATCAGTGAAACATGGCTGTATCAGTATTTCCCGCCAGCGCCGGATAAACGTCAGTATGTTGACGACCGCGTGATGAGTTAATCGTTTTTTCTTCGGCACCTTCTTCGGGAGGTGCCGTCTGGTTAAACACGATCCCGCTCGCATTTTTCCCTAAGTTAAATGAGTAATCTGATGGTGTGTATTTCAGATACACCTTGTCAGCCACTAACAGGGAGTGCGTATGTTTCCAGAATACCGAGATTTAATATCCCGTCTGAAAAACGAAAATCCTCGCTTTATGTCCTTGTTCGATAAACACAATAAACTTGATCATGAAATTGCCAGAAAGGAAGGTTCCGACGGTCGAGGGTACAATGCGGAAGTGGTCCGCATGAAAAAACAAAAGCTACAGTTAAAAGATGAGATGCTCAAAATCCTGCAGCAGGAGAGCGTCAAAGAGGTGTAAACTTTCCTAAGCCGCCAGCCAGGCGGCTTTTTTAACAACTGCATGGATTGACTGGAGATAAGATGACCGAAACGATAAAAGTAAGCGAATCACTTGAATTACATGCTGTTGCAGAAAATCACGTCACACCTCTTTATCAGTTAATCTGTAAAAATAAAACCTGGTTACAGCAGTCGCTAAACTGGCCGCAGTTTGTTCAAAGTGAAGAGGACACGCGAAAAACGGTGCAGGGCAATGTAATGTTGCATCAACGCGGATATGCCAAAATGTTCATGATTTTCAAAGAAGATGAACTTATCGGCGTTATCTCGTTTAATCGTATTGAACCACTGAATAAAACCGCTGAAATCGGCTACTGGCTGGACGAATCTCATCAGGGGCAGGGGATCATTTCTCAGGCGCTGCAGGCATTGATTCATCATTACGCCCAGTCTGGTGAACTTAGACGCTTCGTGATCAAATGTCGGGTGGACAATGTGCAAAGCAACCAGGTCGCCTTGCGCAATGGTTTTATCCTTGAAGGTTGTCTGAAACAGGCTGAGTTCCTGAATGATGCCTATGATGATGTGAACTTATACGCGCGTATTATCGATTCACAATAACCCTGCCAGCGGCGTTCGCGTAATGCGCTCCTCGCCGTTAATGACTTTTGGACCACGGACATGAACCGTGTCGCCATCAAAGGCTTCAACGACGGCGTGGTCGGTTAACTCCACATGTTTTTCAATTATCACCGCACCTGTAATACGGCTCTCACCTTGTATTACAACGTGCTCGTCGAGCAGAATCGGTCCGCCACGTACCACGGCATTTCCGCCAATCAATACATGATGTTTTAACACACAATTACCTTCCACAATGGCATATTCCGCCACCTGCGAACTGTAATGAATCGTCGGAATGGCATCTTCTTCTATGCCAGCTTTCACCTGCGCGTGACCGTAGACTTTAGCGCAATCGCATAGCCAGACGTTGTTCTCTTCATTACCTTCAACGCTGGCAAAATCAAAAACTTCGGCGCGATGTTCAATAAAAGCATACCGGACGACGGCATCGCCATAAATTTGTGCCTGGTGAACAATACGCGAGGCGCTAACCCTTGCGCGATCATAAATTTGTAGCAGGAGTTGATGGTCGGGCGTTAAGCCTTGTGCGGCGACGATCATAGAATGTTGATCAATTAAGGCGTGACCAAATATTCTACATTGACCACAAACTAATGAGTCACGAATGGTGACGCTGTCACTTATATATGCATCCTGGCTGATTTCACTATTATCGATCCAGACGTTATCCGTTGCGTAAACCTCTCCCCAAAGAACGCTGGTGCCGGTGATACGCGTATTACCGGAAATCACCGTTCCGCCGAACGCAATAGCATTCTGATCGTAAATCCAGCAATTTCCTTCCTGTGCTAACACCGTTTCGCGATCGATCCAGCCGCCAGCGGTTCCTGCTATCACATCGTTAAAATCGCTAATGGCGATAATCTGCCGTAATAACACATTTTTTTAGTGCCATCTTCCTGATAACTAAAGGCTCGCTGTTCTTCACTTAGACGATATTTGCGCATAGCGTTTTCCCACAGGTGACTTACTATAACCGTAGCAAATTCTGCGGCTCTGGCTATGCTCGAGAAAATTCCATAAAATGCATTTCAAATGTACTTTATAAATTAAACAAAATGAGTAAGAAGATGCAGAGCGATAAAGTGCTCAATTTGCCGGCAGGCTACTTTGGTATTGTGTTGGGGACGATAGGGATGGGATTTGCCTGGCGCTATGCCAGCCAGGTTTGGCAGGTCAGCCACTGGTTAGGGGATGGGCTGGTGATTCTGGCGATGATCATCTGGGGATTATTGACTAGCGCATTTATTGCCCGACTCATACGCTTTCCGCATAGCGTGCTGGCGGAAGTTCGCCATCCAGTGCTGAGCAGTTTTGTGAGTTTGTTTCCGGCAACGACGATGCTGGTGGCGATTGGTTTTGTTCCGTGGTTTCGCCCACTGGCGGTGTGCCTGTTCAGCTTTGGTGTCGTGGTTCAGTTGGCTTATGCCGCCTGGCAAACTGCGGGATTATGGCGCGGATCTCACCCTGAAGAAGCTACCACGCCTGGACTGTATCTGCCGACAGTTGCCAACAACTTTATCAGCGCAATGGCCTGTGGTGCGTTGGGCTACACCGACGCAGGTCTGGTGTTTTTAGGCGCAGGCGTTTTCTCATGGCTAAGCCTTGAACCTGTGATCTTGCAGCGTCTGCGCAGTTCGGGAGAATTACCCACGGCACTGCGGACCTCACTCGGCATTCAGCTCGCTCCTGCACTGGTGGCCTGTAGTGCCTGGCTGAGCGTCAACGGCGGCGAGGGTGACACGCTGGCGAAAATGCTTTTCGGTTATGGACTGCTGCAACTGCTGTTTATGCTACGTCTGATGCCATGGTATCTCTCCCAGCCATTTAATGCTTCATTCTGGAGTTTCTCGTTCGGCGTATCTGCACTGGCAACCACCGGTTTGCATCTGGGGAGTGGCAGCGATAATGGATTTTTCCATACGCTGGCGGTGCCGCTGTTTATCTTTACCAATTTTATTATTGCAATACTGCTCATCCGTACTTTTGCGCTTCTGATGCAGGGAAAATTGTTAGTCAGAACCGAGCGCGCCGTTTTAATGAAAGCAGAGGACAAAGAATGATCATTCGTGATGAAAACTATTTTACTGATAAATATGAATTAACCCGCACACACTCTGAAGTGCTGGAAGCGGTGAAAGTGGTTAAACCGGGTAAAACGCTGGATCTGGGCTGTGGCAATGGTCGTAACAGTCTTTACCTGGCAGCCAATGGTTATGATGTTGACGCATGGGATAAAAATGCCATGAGTGTCGCCAACGTCGAGCGCATTAAGTCCATTGAAAATCTGGATAATTTACACACCCGGGTCGTTGATCTGAATAACCTCACATTTGATGGACAGTACGATTTTATTCTTTCGACTGTGGTGCTGATGTTCCTTGAGGCTAAAACCATCCCAGGGCTGATTGCCAATATGCAACGTTGCACTAAACCTGGCGGTTACAACCTGATTGTGGCGGCGATGGATAGCGCTGATTATCCATGTACCGTCGGCTTCCCGTTTGCCTTCAAAGAGGGGGAATTACGTCGATATTACGAAGGCTGGGAGATGGTGAAATACAATGAAGACGTCGGCGAGCTGCACCGCACCGACGCCAACGGTAATCGTATTAAACTGCGTTTCGCCACGATGCTGGCACGTAAAAAATGATCCGGTAAGAACAAAGCGCGTGAAAATTCCCCACGCTGAGATGGTTTACTGTTCTTCTTTTCGGTAAGCATATTTTTTATCGAAGGGATGTGAAATTAATCACAGTAGTCGAAGTTTTTTAGCAGCTTAACTTACTGAAATTTAACTACTGATGATTGACTTAGCCCCTTTTTCGGCATTGACTATGTCGTCTGAAAAGGGGCTGAAAAATTTATTTTCACCAACACTTTTTTTGCCACAACACGAAGCGGCGCTTTTTGCTATAACTTAGAAAGTAATATAATCATCTCAGGAAACTATTCATGCGTACCACATCATTTGCGAAAGTTGCAGCTTTATGCGGCTTATTGGCTCTGTCTGGTTGTGCCTCTAAAATCACCCAGCCAGATAAATATTCTGGTTTTTTAAACAATTACTCTGATTTAAAAGAAACAACCTCGGCAACAGGTAAACCTGTTTTACGTTGGGTAGACCCGAGTTTTGATCAAAGCAAATATGACAGCATCGTCTGGAACCCAATCACTTATTATCCGGTACCGAAACCTTCTACCCAGGTAGGGCAGAAAGTTCTGGATAAAATTTTGAACTATACCAACACCGAAATGAAAGAAGCGATAGCGCAGCGTAAACCACTGGTTACCACCGCTGGGCCGCATAGTCTGATTTTCCGTGGGGCCATTACCGGTGTAGATACCAGCAAAGAAGGGCTGCAATTCTATGAAGTGGTTCCTGTTGCATTAGTGGTTGCGGGGACGCAAATGGCTACAGGCCACCGTACCATGGATACTCGCCTCTATTTTGAAGGTGAGCTGATTGATGCAGCGACTAATAAACCGGTTATCAAAGTCGTTCGTCAGGGCGAAGGTAAAGACCTGAATAACGAAAGTACGCCAATGGCTTTCGAAAATATTAAACAAGTTATTGATGACATGGCGACCGATGCCACCATGTTTGACGTTAACAAAAAGTAGTTCCAGACGCGCCATCGTTAGATGGCGCTTTTTATTATCGGTTTCTGTTAGCGATTAAATTCAACACCACGTAACAAACGCCTCCGGCAATTAATCCCCAAAACGCAGAACCAATCCCGACCAGCGTCAATCCACTTGCCGTTACCAGAAATGCCACCACCGCCGCGTCTCGCTCACGCTCATTATGCAGCGCCTGATACAAACTGCCGCCAATGGTACTCAACAGCGCCAGACCTGCCAGCATCTGGATCCAACTTACGGGCAGGGCAGACATCATCCCGGTAATGGCACTACCAAACAGACCTGCGAGCAAATAGAAAATGCCTGCAACGGCAGCGGCCAGCCAACGTTGATCTTTATCCGGATGCGCTTCCGGGCTTTGGCAAATAGCCGCGGTGATTGCCGCAATACCGACGGAATAAACGCCGAAAGGGGAAAAAAACAGTGCCAGCAATCCAGTAAATACAATTAATGGCGAAACAGGAGCCGAATATCCGGCTGCTTTCATTGCTGCGATACCCGGTGCGTTTTGCGATGCCATCGTCACCAGAAAAAGGGGAAGTGCAACGCTCAGACTGTGAGCAAACGCAAAATCAGGGGTGATATAAGTGGGGAGAACGGGTTTAAAGACAACATCAGTTGTGACAACGTCACCCTGCGCGATAACGATGACGATCCCAATAATCATCGCGGCAATTACCGCATAGCGCGGCGCAACGGCCCTGGTTGCCAGCCATACCAGCAACATACTGCCACACAACGTAAATTGACCATCCAGGCTCGCAAACGCCTGTAAACCAAAGCGTAATAAAATCCCGGCAAGCATTGCCGCCGCAAGCGAGTGCGGAATAATGCGCATCAGACGAGCAAAGAGTCCCGTTATGCCGCAGAGGACTATTAACGCGTTGGTGACAATAAAAACGCCGATGGCTTCGTTAAGTGTTAGTCCCTGCAATCCGGTGACCAACAAAGCCGCGCCAGGCGTTGACCATGCAGTGAGAACAGGTACGCGATACCATAATGTCAGAGTCAGCGTACTGACGCCCATTGCCAGCCCCAGCGCCGTCATCCAGCCAGAGATTTGTGCAGTGGTGGCTCCGGCGACAATCGCTGCTTGCCAGATTATTGCCGCTGAACTGGCGTAGCCAATTAATACCGCCAGAAACCCCGCAAGTAGCGTGGGCGGAGGAATAGAAAACAGACGCATAGTCACCTCGTGCGTTATAACGTACAGGTACCGTAGCATTTGTCCGTTATAACGCACAAGTGATAAACTTCCGTTTTGCCGGAGGAGTCGCATGGAAAATCTCGCTCGCTTTTTATCCACCACACTTAAACAACTACGTCAGCAGCATGGCTGGAGTCTTTCGCGACTGGCAGAAGCGACGGGCGTTTCTAAAGCGATGTTAGGGCAGATTGAGCGTAATGAGTCCAGCCCGACGGTCGCGACATTATGGAAAATTGCCACCGGGTTGAATGTGCCATTTTCGACATTTATTTCTCCGCCGCAGTCCGCTACGCCTTCAGTTTATGATCCGCAACAGCAGGCGATGGTGATCACTTCGCTGTTTCCTTATGATCCACAACTCTGCTTTGAACACTTCTCGATTCAGATGGCACCCGGTGCAATAAGCGAATCGACGCCCCATGAGAAGGGAGTAATCGAACATGTTGTCGTCATTGATGGGCAACTTGATCTGTGCGTTGATGGTGAATGGCAGAGCCTTAATTGTGGAAAAGGCGCTCGATTTGCTGCAGACGTTACGCATGTCTATCGTAATGGTGGGGAGCAAATCGTACATTTTCATTCCCTCATCCATTACCCGCGCAGTTAAGCGGGAAAACTATTTCGCAACGTCGCGCTTGTGGCTAAAATAGCCGCCATTTTTCAGCTACTGGATAAGAATGTGACCGTATCTTCTCATCGACTTGAACTGTTAAGCCCGGCACGCGATGCCGCCATTGCCCGCGAAGCTATTTTGCACGGTGCCGATGCTGTTTATATCGGCGGCCCTGGTTTTGGTGCCCGTCATAATGCCAGTAATAGCCTGAAAGATATTGCCGAACTGGTGCCGTTTGCCCATCGTTATGGTGCAAAAATTTTCGTCACGCTTAACACCATTTTGCATGATGATGAGCTGGAACCTGCGCAACGGCTGATTACCGACTTCTACCAGACCGGCGTCGATGCGCTGATTGTTCAGGATATGGGGATTCTGGAACTTGATATTCCGCCGATTGAACTGCACGCCAGTACGCAGTGCGATATTCGCACAGTAGAAAAAGCGAAGTTCCTCTCTGATGTTGGCTTCACGCAGATTGTGCTGGCGCGAGAGCTGAATCTTGAGCAGATCCGCGCGATTCACCAGGCCACGGACGCGACCATTGAATTCTTTATTCATGGCGCACTGTGCGTGGCCTATTCGGGTCAGTGCTACATTTCTCATGCGCAAACAGGGCGTAGCGCCAACCGTGGCGATTGCTCGCAGGCGTGCCGTTTGCCATACACATTGAAAGACGATCAGGGGCGGGTGGTTTCCTATGAAAAACATCTGCTGTCGATGAAAGATAACGATCAGACTGCCAACCTCGGCGCGCTGATTGATGCTGGCGTACGCTCCTTCAAGATTGAAGGGCGTTACAAAGATATGAGCTACGTGAAGAATATCACCGCCCATTATCGCCAGATGCTGGATGCCATTATTGAAGAACGTGGCGATCTGACGCGTGCTTCATCAGGTCGTACTGAACATTTCTTTGTTCCATCGACGGAAAAGACTTTCCACCGTGGTAGCACAGATTATTTTGTGAATGCCCGTAAAGGCGATATTGGCGCGTTCGATTCGCCGAAATTTATCGGCCTGCCGGTGGGTGAAGTATTGAAAGTGGCGAAAGATCATCTCGATGTTGCCGTTTCCGAACCACTGGCAAATGGCGACGGCCTGAACGTGATGATTAAACGTGAAGTCGTCGGCTTTCGTGCCAATACGGTCGAGAAAACCGGAGAAAATCAGTACCGCGTCTGGCCCAATGAAATGCCAGCAGATTTGCACAAAATTCGTCCACATCACCCACTAAACCGTAATCTTGATCATAACTGGCAGCAGGCACTGACAAAAACCTCCAGCGAACGTCGGGTGGCGGTAGACATTGAACTGGGCGGCTGGCAGGAACAACTGATTCTGACCCTCACCAGTGAAGAGGGTGTCAGCATCACGCATACGCTGGACGGGCAGTTCGACGAAGCCAATAACGCCGAAAAAGCAATGAACAATCTAAAGGATGGTCTGGCAAAACTGGGGCAAACCATCTATTACGCCCGCGATGTGCAAATTAATTTGCCGGGTGCGCTGTTTGTACCAAACAGTCTGTTAAATCAGTTCCGCCGTGAAGCCGCCGACATGCTGGATGCTGCACGTCTTGCCGGTTACCAGCGGGGCAGCCGTAAACCGGTTGCTGATCCTGCGCCGGTTTATCCGCAAACGCATCTGAGTTTCCTCGCGAACGTATACAACCAGAAAGCGCGTGAATTTTATCATCGCTACGGTGTGCAGCTGATTGACGCGGCGTATGAGGCACATGAAGAGAAGGGCGAAGTCCCGGTGATGATCACTAAGCATTGTCTGCGCTTTGCCTTCAATCTGTGCCCGAAACAGGCGAAAGGCAATATCAAAAGCTGGAAGGCGACGCCAATGCAACTGGTTAACGGCGATGAAGTATTAACGCTAAAGTTTGATTGCCGCCCATGCGAGATGCACGTCATCGGCAAAATTAAAAATCACATTCTGAAAATGCCGTTACCGGGAAGTGTTGTCGCCTCCGTAAGTCCGGATGAGCTGCTGAAAACATTGCCGAAGCGAAAAGGGTAAAATGCCAGTTTTCTGGTTACTCACAACTTATTGAATCTGCATGATATTGTTGGCCGGGTAAGGCGTCACGCCGCATCCGGCAATAAATGACTCAACGTTGTCCCGCTTCTGGTTTGCGCGATTGTTGCCAGTAAAAATGCTCGCGCAAACCTTCCGCCGACTCTTCCGCCACAGCACGCAATTCATCGCTGTCCGCTTCATGACGCAGCTGATGATCCACATTCTTTACCCACACAAATTCATGTCCTTTGTGCCCTGCCATGAGTTGTCCTGAGAACAGCGCACACGTTAATAAGACAACCGATAACGCCTTCGTAAACATCCTGCCACCTTTTTCTTACCTTTTGCCGCTATGATGCCGATCGTTTCTTGAGGTTATTATTCAGTTTTGCAAATTAGCGCAAAGAAATTATGGAATCTTCCTTCCTGATTTTGCATTGCATTCTGCCGTTGCGGCGATTTAGTGCTATTTTCGAGCAAATTACACACGGAGGTAAACAATAATGTTTACTTTGTTGATATGCTCAGCGGCAGGGAGGCGATGTGAAACAAAGCGAGTTCAGACGTTGGCTCGAATCTCAGGGCGTCGATGTAGCGAATGGCAGCAACCATTTAAAACTCAGGTTTCACGGGAGGCGCAGTGTCATGCCGCGTCACCCCAGCGAAGAGATTAAAGAACCATTGCGTAAAGCCATTCTGAAACAACTCGGTTTGAGTTAATCGCCAATTAAAAAGGTTAATGACATGCGAGAGACAGTCGAAATTATGCGTTATCCCGTCACTCTTACACCCGCGCCGGAAGGCGGTTATATGGTTTCTTTTGTGGATATCCCTGAAGCGTTGACCCAGGGCGAAACTGTCGCTGAAGCGATGGAAGCGGCAAAAGATGCTTTACTGACCGCATTTGATTTTTATTTTGAAGATAACGAGCTTATCCCTTTACCTTCGCCATTAAATAGTCATGATCACTTTATTGAAGTGCCTTTGAGCGTCGCCTCTAAAGTATTGCTGTTAAATGCTTTTTTACAGTCAGAAATCACTCAGCAAGAGTTAGCCAGGCGAATTGGCAAACCTAAACAGGAAATTACTCGCTTATTTAACTTGCACCATGCGACAAAAATCGACGCCGTCCAGCTTGCGGCTAAGGCGCTTGGCAAAGAGTTATCGCTGGTGATGGTTTAATTACAGTTAACGAAAAGTTGTCATTTTTAACAACTGATATAGACTGCCGAATCATCTGCACATAATTACGATTCGATAATGAAAAAATACCAGCAGCTTGCAGAACAATTACGCGAGCAGATTGCGTCGGGTATCTGGCAACCTGGCGATCGTTTGCCTTCGTTGCGTGACCAGGTGGCGCTTTCTGGCATGAGCTTTATGACCGTGAGCCATGCCTATCAGTTGCTCGAAAGTCAGGGATATATTATCGCGCGACCGCAGTCGGGTTATTACGTTGCGCCACAGGCAATAAAAATGCCGAAAGCGCCAGTCATTCCTGTCACTCGAGATGAAGCAGTCGATATCAACACCTATATTTTTGATATGTTGCAGGCCAGTCGCGATCCGTCGGTAGTTCCGTTTGCCTCGGCCTTTCCCGACCCGCGACTTTTCCCCCTCCAACAACTCAACCGCTCGCTGGCGCAGGTAAGCAAAACCGCCACGGCGATGAGCGTGATTGAAAACTTACCGCCAGGAAACGCAGAACTGCGTCAGGCTATTGCTCGTCGCTATGCCTTACAGGGCATCACTATTTCTCCTGATGAAATTGTCATTACCGCCGGGGCGTTAGAGGCATTAAACCTCAGTTTACAAGCGGTCACTGAACCGGGCGATTGGGTGATAGTAGAGAATCCTTGTTTCTACGGCGCGTTGCAGGCGCTGGAGCGGTTACGGCTGAAGGCGTTATCGGTGGCGACGGACGTTAAAGAAGGGATTGATCTCAAGGCGCTGGAACTGGCGTTGCAGGAGTATCCGGTGAAAGCGTGCTGGCTGATGACTAATAGCCAGAATCCACTCGGATTTACCTTAACGCCGCAGAAAAAAGCGCGGCTGGTAGCGTTGCTCAATCAGTACAACGTAACGCTGATTGAAGATGACGTGTACAGCGAACTTTATTTTGGACGGGAAAAACCGCTGCCTGCGAAAGCGTGGGATCGCCACGATGGCGTTTTGCATTGCTCTTCGTTTTCGAAATGTCTGGTGCCTGGTTTTCGTATTGGTTGGGTCGCCGCCGGAAAACATGCACGTAAAATTCAACGCTTGCAGTTGATGAGTACGCTTTCCACCAGCTCACCGATGCAGCTTGCACTGGTGGATTACCTTTCCACGCGCCGATACGACGCCCATCTTCGTCGCTTGCGTCGCCAGCTTGCGGAGCGTAAACAACGTGCCTGGCAGGCACTGCTGCGTTATCTGCCTGCGGAAGTGAAAATTCATCATAATGACAGCGGTTATTTTCTCTGGCTGGAGCTCCCCGCGCCGTTAGATGCGGGCGAATTAAGCCTGGCAGCACTGACGCATCATATCAGTATTGCGCCGGGTAAAATGTTTTCTACCGGTGAAAACTGGTCACGTTTTTTCCGTTTTAATACCGCGTGGCAGTGGGGCGAGCGCGAAGAACAGGCGGTTAAACAATTAGGCAAACTTATTCAAGAACGACTGTAATAGCGTTTAATTTAATTCCTCTCAGGTTAAGTAATATGAATTTCGAATAGCAGTCATATTTCCTAACTCCTTGTCTATACTCCAGAAGATAACCTTACAGACGGCATAATGCGCGGTAGCTCACAACCTGATTAAATTTTCTCAGGGGCGAAGGTGTGCCTGCTAGCCGCCGTCTATGGTTAAACAAGGAGATATTTTTACGGCACGGCGGCTGAACAATTAATTACGACAGGAGTAAGACTTTATGAGCAAGACATTTGCCCGCAGCAGCCTGTGTGCGCTCACCATGACAATAATGACCGCTCACGCCGCCGAACCACCTACCAATTTAGATAAACCGGAAGGGCGACTGGATATTATCGCCTGGCCGGGATACATCGAACGCGGACAAACTGATAAACAATACGACTGGGTAACGCAATTCGAAAAAGAGACTGGCTGCGCGGTGAATGTGAAAACCGCCGCGACTTCCGATGAAATGGTCAGTCTGATGACCAAAGGGGGTTACGATCTGGTTACGGCATCCGGCGATGCCTCGCTGCGTTTGATTATGGGTAAACGCGTGCAGCCGATTAATACCGCATTGATTCCCAACTGGAAAACGCTCGATCCGCGCGTGGTTAAAGGCGACTGGTTTAACGTTAGTGGCAAAGTTTATGGCACACCTTACCAATGGGGTCCGAACCTGTTGATGTACAACACTAAAACCTTCCCGACGCCGCCGGATAGCTGGCAAGTGGTTTTTGTTGAGCAGAATCTGCCGGACGGCAAGAGCAATAAAGGCCGCGTTCAGGCTTATGATGGCCCTATCTACATTGCGGACGCTGCGTTGTTCGTTAAAGCCACTCAGCCGCAGTTGGGCATCAGCGATCCGTATCAACTCACCGAAGAACAGTACCAGGCGGTGCTGAAAGTGCTGCGCGATCAACATAGTTTGATCCATCGCTACTGGCATGACACTACCGTGCAAATGAGCGATTTCAAAAACGAGGGTGTGGTTGCTTCCAGTGCATGGCCCTATCAGGCCAACGCCCTGAAAGCCGAAGGCCAGCCTGTCGCGACCCTATTCCCGAAAGAGGGCGTTACCGGTTGGGCTGACACCACCATGCTACATAGTGAAGCGAAACATCCGGTTTGCGCCTACAAATGGATGAACTGGTCATTAACGCCAAAAGTGCAGGGCGATGTGGCGGCCTGGTTTGGCTCGTTACCGGTAGTGCCGGAAGGGTGTAAAGCCAGTCCGTTATTAGGCGAGAAAGGGTGTGAAACAAACGGTTTTAACTATTTCGATAAAATCGCCTTCTGGAAAACACCTATAGCAGAAGGGGGCAAGTTTGTTCCCTACAGTCGCTGGACGCAGGATTACATTGCCATTATGGGCGGTCGCTAACTTCGCTGGGGTGTTTTATGACGTACGCAGTGGAGTTTGGCAACGTCTCGCGGTTGTACGGTGACGTGCGCGCAGTAGATGGCGTCAGTATTGCGATAAAAGATGGTGAGTTCTTCTCTATGCTGGGGCCGTCCGGCTCCGGCAAAACCACCTGCCTGCGCCTGATTGCTGGCTTCGAACAGCTTTCCGGCGGGGCTATCTCTATCTTTGGTAAACCCGCCAGCAATCTGCCACCGTGGGAGCGGGACGTGAATACTGTCTT
>OOAW01000783.1_pt1 | contig 19296 bp, 19 predicted proteins | sample 1671861 | NCBI WGS metagenome assembly OOAW01 (sample SAMN06348200, study PRJEB24527) | human gut metagenome | reverse complement strand
ATCCATGTGCACCTAATTCAATTTTTTATGTGTCCAGAATTCTGGGTACATATCAGGCAGGCACTCCGCTTTTCATAGTTCTCTTTGCAGATACACCATATCTACCAGCTTGACTCCGCACTCATAGATGGGGTGGTCGTAGTGGTCAGTGAAAAAGTTCTTGACCAGATGATGCCTGCAAAAGCCGCAGCTCTCGTAAAACGGGATGGTGGAGGGGCTGTCCCCAGTACCCACCTGTAGCAGCGTATACTGTCCCGCGTAGGCTCGAATGAGGAAGTCCACCAGGGCTTTCCCATAGCCTTTGCCCTGAAAGTCCGGCTCCACGGCGATGTTTTTCAACTCCAGAACGCCTCCGCCCTCGTCGGTTACGACACACTCCGCCTTAACTCCGTCATCTTCCAGCACATACATGCTCCCACGCTCCAGGTAACGGTCGATCATGTCCTCCTGCTCATCCGCCAGCAATAGCAGCGCAAGATATTGCTTCTTATTGGTTTCAACCCTTCTGATTTCCACGCTTGTCACCGCTTTTCGTAGACCAGATCCACGATTCCGTTGTAATGTTCTGTTGCCACGAGCTTCAGCGGCAGTTCCCGATGAAGCCCCGGAAACAGCCGCACGCCTTTGCCCAGCACTGTAGGAATCACTGACAGCCACAATTTATCAATGCGGTTCTCTTTCAATAGCTGCCTGGCCACGGACGCACCGCCGCAGATCCAGACGTTTCCCTTCGACTCCGTTTTTAGCTGATCGGCCAGGGCGGTCAGTTCCCCATTCCAGAAGCAGACATTCTCCTGATTTTCTCCCTGCCGGTGGGTCACCACATAACAGGGGCGGCCCTCGTAGGGCCAGATGTCCGGAGAGAGCGCCGTGACGATCTGATGGTACGTAGTCCACCCCATGACGATGGCTTCTACCGTCTCATAAAACGCCGGATAACTGCCGGAGGTATCCGGTTTGCTGCCGTCTCCCTCCAGCCAACTCACGCCGCCCTGCTCGTCCGCAATATATCCGTCCACACTCATGGCAAGATATAACACGATCTTTCCCACAATCATCCCCCCGCTGCCCCTATTGTACCCAATGGTCAAAAAAAGCGCAAGGTAAAAAGAAACAGGACAGACAGTTGTGGTGTTCCTGTGGTATAATACAGAAAAATCAGGAAAGGCGGAGCTGCCGGAGCGGGAAGAGCCGGAGAGCAGCTTGGGGATTTGACTGAAACATTGGCCGATCGTTACAGGAGGAATTGACATGGCGTCCCATCCGGATTTTGTGAACTATATGGCCGAGCAGTTGCGGGAGGCCGGAGCCATCCGCAGCCGGAAGATGTTCGGCGAATATGGCCTTTATTGCGACGATGTATTCTTCGCCGTCGTCTGTGACGACCAGCTTTTCGTCAAGGTCACCCCACAGGGCGAAGCGGCGTTTCCCGACCTGCCCAAGGCCCCGCCCTATGAGGGGGCCAGGGATTCCTTTCTGGTGGAGGATGTGGAGAACCGGGAACAGATGACGGAGCTGGTGCGTATCACCTGTGAGGCACTGAGAAGCGGGCCTCAGAGAAAGCGGAGGAAATGACCATGGTCTTTGACAACAAGAAAGAGCACAAGGAATTCTATCTCCCGCCCAAGGCGCCGGGCATCGTCAACGCGCCCGCTATGAGCTTTCTGGCGGCGCGGAGCCATGGCGAGCCTGAGAAGCAGGCCATGTGGTTTTAAGGGAGGGGCGAACAGAATGAAAGGCTTTACCCGCATGGAAACCCGTTTCTCCCTGTGCGGTCTCAACTGCGATTTGTGCAGTATGCATCTGGGCGGCTATTGTCCCGGCTGCGGAGGCGGAGCAGGCAACCAGAGCTGCACTATGGCTAAGTGCTCCCTGGAGCACGGGGGCATCCAGTTTTGTTGGGAGTGCCGGGAGTATCCCTGCCCCCGCTACGATGGCATCGACGATTGGGATTCCTTTGTCCCTCACCGGAGCCGACAGCAGGACATCGCCAAGGTCCGGGAACTGGGGCTGGAGGCCTATCTGGCTCAGTTGGGGGAAAAACGGGCGATCTTGGATTCACTTTTGGCCCGTTTCAACGATGGCCGCCGCAAAACTCTTTTCAACACGGCGGTCTATCTCCTGCCCCTGGAGGATTTGCAGTCCGTGATGGCTGATCTGAACAGCCGGACGGAGCTGGCTGGGCAATCTGTCAAGGAGCGGGCCCTCGCCGCTGTGGAGCTGGTCCAGCAGGCGGCGGACCGCCGGGGCGTCAGTCTGAAGTTAAACAAGAAACCGAAAAAGGGGTGATCCTATGGCGGCTTCCAGGGTGACCGTCCACTTCCCCTGCCCGGTGGAGCGAGTGTGGCAGACCGTGACCGACCTAATGAATACCGCTTGGCGCGGCGACCTGGCCCGGGTGGAAATTTTGAATGAAACCCATTTTGTGGAACACACCAAAAGCGGCTATGCCACGAATTTTACCGTTACGGCCTGCGAGCCGCTTTGCCGCTGGGCATTCACCATGGAAAACGGCAGCATGTCCGGGACCTGGGTGGGGATCTTTGAGACGGCGGAGGGCGGCGCCCGGCTAACCTGCATCGAAACCGTTAACGCCAAACACTGGTGGATGCGCCCCCTTGTCCCCGGATACCTGAAGCGGCAGCAGAAACGGTATCTGGACGATTTGCGGCGGGAACTGCAAAAATAGGACCGTGTTACTCTGCGTTGCTTGCGGCAACGGGCCGCTTTCCCTACAATGGGGGGTGAAAGGAGTGAGCCCATATGTTGAACGAAACTATCAAAGCCCTTCGGAAATCCAAGGGTCTTTCCCAGCAGGAGCTGGCGGTCAAGGTAAACGTGGTGCGGCAGACCATCTCAAAATGGGAGCAAGGGGAATACCAAACTTAAAGAGATTGCCCCCATGCTTACCTTACTGACATCCCCGGATTTCTAAAAACCTACGCCCCGCAGGGCGTCAGAGCGACAGCAATCCCCGCGGGGACAAGTCCGCAGGTCATCACCAGCCCACCGGTGGGGGATTGCGAAGGAGCGTACCCACCTTATTCCCCGCCCTGCATTTGCTCCAGGCAAGTACCCAGGCCCCACCCGTGGCGGGCCACCTAGCTACCGTTACCACAAACGGCCACCCTCTGAACAACAAAAAAACGGCCCTTTTCAGACCGTTTCAAATGCCCTTGCAATCTTTCCCATTATGGAGTAAAATAGTGCTATCGAGATAAATAGAGGCAGGGTATAAGGGGTTGCCGCCCCTCATACCCCTATGCAGGAGACAGCACCTCCCACACAATAGCATTTCGCTACGCCTTTTCTCATTATAGCCGCTTTGGGTTCATTTTACAAGGTGGTTGTGATGGGCTTTGTGTCGTACCTCAATGCGGTGTAGGGATTGATTTACCCTGCACCGCTTTTATTTATCTCGACGGGGCCCCTGGGGGGCGGGGACAATCCCGCTCCCCAACGGGTTTACCCTGTCGGGAACACAGTATATAAATTACCATTTGGGAGGAGAGAAAATGAAAAGACAGTATCGGCTCATTAGTGCACTGCTGGCGGCAATCATGTGTCTGTGTCTAATCACTCCGGCATTTGCCGCTGACACCGGTGCGCTCAACGGCGAGAGCGGCAAGTGGTCTCAGTTCGATGAGACCGTCTACGACACCGTCGGATTCATCAGCGACGTAAAGAACGGCAAGTTCGATTGGCCGTCCAGCGGAACGGTTCTTCTGAAAGAATCCAGTTCCACCTACACCCTCACCGGCAGCAGCCCCAACTGCATCGGTATCACCATCCCTGCCGGTCTGAAAGTGGATATCTACAAGTATTATCAGACCTCTGGTATGTCCGAAATGGGCTATAAACTGCTCGGTCACTTCGATACGACTGACGGCAAGTCCATCACCATTGGAAAAGACACCGGTTCCACCAGCAATTCTGAGAATACTTCCACCAGCAAGCCCAGCAATTCCGGCTCTTCCAGCAGCGTAAACGGCATTGCCGAAGACTGGGGTAAAGTTGAACATGTTTATACCCCCGGCACTCCGTCCGCCAGTTACAGCAATTCTTACACTGATGTTCCTACGACCTATTGGGCTTATCATCCCATTATGACCCTGACCGAAGGCGGACTGCTCGCCGGCTACGGCAACGGCAAGTTCGGCCCCAATGACACGCTCACCAAGGAGCAGGTCAGCATCATCTACACTCGTATGATTGGTAACACGCCCTATCCCAACGGTAATCAGGAAGTCGCCTCTCGTGCCTATGCCGCCATTTGGTTCACTGGACGAGCATTGACTGGTGGCGTACACGTCATGACCAATTACGAAACCCAGTTGGCTAAAGACTGCGGCAATCTCATTGTCCGTATTTCCTCTGATGGCACCATTGGCAGCATGCAGGGCGGCGTTTACGACTGTTGGCGTGCCAACCTCGCCGCAGGCAGAACCATTGACTACATCGACTCCGTCGATGAACTGCCCGACGCTAACGAAATCCACGCATGGATTGACGCCAATTGGCAGGAAATGAAGAACGTTCTGCTTATGACTGGTAACTATTCCAAGGAAGAAGTCGTCGAGAAATGCGAGGATTGCATCTGCTACGCATACAATCTGGGACTCATGAACGGCGTAGACAGCAACCGTACGTTCGCACCCGACGCTCCTTTGACCCGTGCTCAGTTGGCACAAATCCTATATAACATGGGCTGGACTTACGAAGGCGTCATGGCCTAATCCTCACTTCCCGCACTCACCCCCGCCCCGGTCTCCGGGGCGGGGATTTTTTACGCTCTGATGCGGCGTCCAAACGCCGCACCGGGGGGTGTCTGACACCACCGCAAAATACCCATCTCATTTTTTTGTGAGATGGGTATTTTTGTTAAATTTGAACAAAATTAAACATTTTGAAAGGCATTTTAGGGGGAGAATTGTGTTTAATCTCGTGTAAGTTCCAAAATTTAGAAATGCACGAAATATACGACAGGTCGATAGGTTCGATGTGTCGTCTTTCGCATGTCTTTTTTTAGACTTTCTATAGCCTATTTTATTGTTCGTATTTTGCCATATAAGTTGTTAAAATGCACAAAAACGGATGGTATTTGCGATTTTACAGTTTAAAAGGTTTGATATATAATGAACGCACAGAAAGGAGGTGGACACCATGAAACCTACCATATATTATGCGGCGCAGGATATGCAGATGGGTGACCTCCTACTATCGTATCATGTACACCTTGACCGGGCAGACCGCGCCCTACTACAAGAGGCGTTGAGAGATTATATGATTGATGGGCGCATGTGGGACATGCCATTTGTCGCCGACCTCGGCACGCTCCGCTTGGTCTTAAATGGCCCTGATGAGGTCGGCTACCTGTACGATTATATTAAATTGTGAGGTGATATATCATGAAATACTTGACGCAATTCTTACACTTCGACTGCCCTGCATTTTTCAGTGGAAAAACCTTGCAGGTTGTTGGGTGTAAACAATGGGCTGATTACAATAGCAAAGAAATTGTCGGTACGAAACTTACCGCTGTAATTGTTGAGGACAAGACTTGTTATCGGGCAAAAGACGGCGAACAGGCAAATAATATCTATGAGAAAATCTCCATCAAAATCCCTGACAAGACATTGACTGTCGCGCCGGGAACGGTTGTGGAACTGGTTAGCCCCGTAGGTACTGTGTATGGCGACTACCATAATCAACTGAGCATCCGCGCCGAGGACGTCAAGGTCATCCAGCCTGCTAAGGCGTGATGCGTACATATCGTCACGATGTCGGCCCGCTGGCCTATGCCTCCCCCGGCGTGATATTGCTCGCGCTGGGCGGTGGGGCCTTGGCGGTGGCGGGCGTGCTGGCTCTGGGGTGCCGTGGGCTGGCCTCCGCCGCAAGTGTGCCGATTATAATAGGCGCAGTAGGGCACATGATGGGACAGGCCGCCGCCGTTGCTCTTGGTGCCGGTGTTGTTGCTCTGATCTCGGCGGCGGTCGTCCATCGTTTGCAACCTGATAGCGCCAAGATCCGGCACAAAGTGCGGCGGGCGCTGTGCCATCCATGTTGCGGTAATCCGTTACATTTGCGGGATGGCGAAAAACTCCCGGCTGTAATCTGCATTGCAGTCTGTAAAGGCATTTATGAGCTAACAATCAAAGGCGGTGCTGTCACCGTAGAAACGATAGCCGACGCTGCCTCTGCAATTTCGTCTGCGCTTGACGGGAAATATGTCCAGTATGCCATTACACAGACTGATACCGGCGTAGCCTTTGACCGGGTGACATTTAAGGTCGAGGATGTGACATTTGATAGAACACTGACTTTTTCCGATGTCGAACAGATGCGGCCACAAAGCCCTACAAAACTGATGGTGCAGAATGGCACGGAGATAGACTTGACCACAAGTGGCTCTATCCTATGCGCGGGCAAAACCCGGAGTGGCAAAACCACGGGCATTATCGCTTTGCTTATCCAAGTCCTACTTGCTGGCCCGGACAGCCGCGGGGGTAAAGTCACTATCATAGACCCCAAACAGGCGGAGTTAAGCCGATTGCCTTATGTAATCTCTTTAGACGAGGATGGAGAGGCTAAAGCAATTCTAAACGCCGTTAAGCAATTTGCAGCGTCTATCAAAAATCGGCAAAAGATTTTGAATGACCTTTCAGTTGCCAAAGGCGATGCCATAAAATGGTGGGATGCAAAGATGTGCCCATCGTTTCTTTTCCTCGATGAATATGTTTCGCTGAGGTCGATTTTTCCTTCAAAAGCAACAAAAGATGACCCGGACTATTGCCTTGCCACCTTTGACGGTCTGATTAAACGCATCGTTACCATGGGCGCATCTGCTGGCTGTTATGTGATAATTTCCATAGCCGAGGCATCCGTGCAAGAGGGCGGCCTACCGGCTATGCTCCGCTCCGCTATGTCTACCCGGATTTTGTTCAGGCCTACCCGTGCAGAAGGATTACTTGTCTGGGACAGGACTAAGTTGGACGCCATGCCCGCGCGCGTGTACCGCCCCGGTGATGCGTGGTTTTCGTCCACGGATGGGAAGCATGATGCCGTTTCGTATGTGCATTTCCCTGTTATGAAATTTGCGGTCTACCGCGAACTGGGAAGATTGTTGTCCTTGTATTATAAGGAAAGCCCGGCAGAGGCACCGCCCCCGCCGCGTGAAACATAGGCGGGGGCGGTGCCAAGTGTCAAGTGACCCTAAACCATTGATATGGCCGGGCTTTGGGCTTGTTCTAAAAGCCCGGCCATATCGGTGTCATGGTGTCAAAATCAATAGAGGGAGGTGATAAAATGAGTGAAAAAATCAGGGGTAAAAATCTGATGTATGTCCAGCAAGTGAGACATCTTCCCGATAAAATCGCGGACAAGGACAAGCTGATAGCCGTGGTAGAAAACGAATTAAAACCCCAAAGGTATGCTATTATCCTGCATGACAAGGACACCCATGAGGACGGGACGCCGGAAGAACCCGGCTATCATGTCATGCTCTGTTTTCAAAATGCCCGTACTATCGAAGCAACAGCAAAGCATTTAGGCGATAAGCCCCAATATATCACGAAATGGGACGGAGAGGTAAACAACGGCTTTTCTTACTTAATCCATAGGACACGAGATGCCCGAAAAGAGGGAAAGCACCAATATGCCCCGAGTGAAGTCATTGCCAACTTTGATTTTGTGAAGTTGATAGAGCAAATCGAGGACAAGCTCAGCTTAAAACAACAAAAAGTTCAGGCTGGCGTAAAATTCTCCATTGATGAATTACTCAATGCTCTATATAGCGGCGTACTGAGTAAGGAAGATGTGGAAAAACATCTGACTGGGGCGCAGTATGGCCGGTACCACCGTCAAATTGAGGATGTTTGGGCCAAGCGGCTTCGTAATCTTGCGGACGAGTGGCGGGCAGAAATGGCCGCGCAGAATCGCCGAATCAAGGTGATATGGATTTATGGCCCGGCTGGCGCGGGAAAGACCAGCCTTGCAAGGGCATACGCCGAGCAAATCGACCAAAGCTATTATATTTCCGGGAGCAGCCGTGACCCCTTCGAGCGATACGCCGGAGAACATACTTTAATCCTTGACGAATTGAGGCCCAATGTAATTCCGTATCAGGATTTACTGCGGTTGACTGACCCCTTCGGGGCGCAGGTGATGGCTCCGGCAAGGTATCATGATAGGGCGCTGGCCTGTGACACTGTCATTATTACATCGCCGTATGACCCGATTAAGTTTTATTTTGGTCTACGTTCGGTGCAGAGTGTCGACAGCTATCGCCAATTACTGCGGCGCATTGAGTTGATACTCCAAATGGACGACAATTATATCTATCCTGTTCACTTCAATTCGAATGTAATTAACTATTACGGCGGCGTACTTGAGCCGATACCGGGAATGGCGGAATCTAATCCCTATTCCCGAAAAAATGACACGGGGAATCCCGAGGATAGTGCGGTAGCACTGTTTCGGGATGTCATAAAGCAAGTACATTTATAGCAACAAAGAAAGAGAGATGACGCACCTTGTAATTAGGAGGTGGTCATTTTGACCTCCAATATATCCAGCGGGCCGGACGGCTCGACCGGCAAAACGATAACTGCCCCAAGTGGTGAGCAGTTCTATGTATACGGCAAGACCCGCATCAGGATCACGGAGCATTTTGCCCCGCACGGGAAGAAAATCGACGAGTTATTGACCACACTTGTCCAAGCTAAAATCAAAGAAAAAGTTTCAGAAATCGCCTGAAAACATTGATAAATCCCCATGTTTATGATATAATATCTTATGTCAGTAAGGTATCATAAGCATGGGGGTTGTTTCATTCAAAGGAGGTTTTTATGCTGAAACAACCAATATATGATACCGCCCTCTACTATCGCCTTTCCCGCGACGATGACAACGAGGGGGAAAGCAATTCTATTGCCACCCAGCGCATGATGTTACGCCGGTATGCCGAGGAGAACGGTTTACGGGTCGTTGACGAGTACATAGACGACGGGTATAGCGGCACCAACTTTGACCGGCCCAATTTTCAGCGCATGATAAGTGATATTGAAGCCAGGAAAATCAACTGTGTCGTGACGAAAGACCTTTCCCGCCTGGGCCGCAACTATCTGTTGACCGGGCAATATATGGAGATGTATTTCCCTATGCACGGCGTACGCTACATTGCTGTGGACAACGGCGTGGACAGCAACAACAAGCAGGACAACGACTTTACCCCGTTTCTCAACATCATCAAGAACACGAGGCATTTGGGAGGGGTAAACTGCTAATTTCTCTCCAATTCGACAAATCAGTGTGCAACAATCAAATATCGCTGCTGTTACAGAATGTTTCCGTCTGGCTGCTGATGCGGTCAGGCGCTTTTTTCGCCCGATCATACCAGCCCAACAAAGCGGTAGTAAATTTTAATGTCCTGGTGTCTTTGACCGTCTATGACGGTTCGTTCTCCAACTTCAATGCGGTCAATCAGTTCCTCAATGATTTCCCGGTTCAGTTCCTGCAAGTCCAGATACTGCCGGATGGTTCCGGCCCACTGGTGGATATTGGCGATGTCCTGCTGGGCTTTTCGTTCCCCGGCTAACAGACTGTCCAGGCGTTCCGATTTCTGGATGCGTTCCTGCTCGTTCTTTTGAATCAGAACCGAGAAGGAATCGCCGCTGATTGCCCCGCTTACCTTATCTTCATAAAGTTTTGCGGTGATCTGTTCCAGCTCCTCCAAACGCCGCCGCAAACGGCTGATTTCCTGTCGGCAGTCCTCTTGTTGCGCGGCGCTTGCGGATTGGATGTGCTGTTTCAGCTTATCCAGTACAGCGGCTTCATCGGCTGCAACCGCTTTGCCATGCGCCCGGATTTCACTCAGCACCAGGTTTTTCAAGCTGATCTCAAAAATCCGGTGCCAGGAGCAGATGCTGTGTCCGGTAGTGGCAAACCGGGAGCAAAAATAAGAAGTATAGTGCTTGACAGTTCCGTTTTTCCGGCGCTGTGTTTCGCGGGCGGCAACCAGAGGATGCCCGCAGTCCGCACAAACCAGCTTTCCGGTAAACAGAGATGCTTGGGGCGGCGTATTGTTAGCGGAAATCTGTTTCGCCGCCTGATTGATTTTCTGGACAGCCTCCCACAGCTCCGGCCCGATAATTGCCTCGTGCGCACCCTCATGGGAAATCCATTCCGATTCCGGTTTCCTTATCATGGTCTTGTCTTTATAGGAACGGGAACCGGTGCAGTTCTGTGTGAGCGTACCGACATAAATATCATCGTTCAGAAGGCTTCGGACGGTTGCGTAAGCCCACAGCCGGGAATACTTGCAGCTGCCATTTCCGTAATGGACCGCCCAGTACCAGCGGGGAGGGAGAATCCCTTTCTCATTCAGGGCGGCAGCGATTTTCCCATAGGCCATGCCGGACTGACGCATCTGGAATATCTGTCGCACAACAGCGGCGGATTCCCCGTCAATGACCAGTTTGTGTCTGTCCTCCTCGCTCTTGCGGTATCCGTAGGGAGCGTAGGCAGCAAGATACTGGCCACTTTTCTTCTTTGCATGAAGCACCGACTTGACCTTGCTGGACAGGTCCTTGAGATGGTAGTCATTCATCAGACTGCGGAAGTGCAGCATATCGGTGTTGTCCCCCTCGCTGTCCAGGCAGTCCAGAACCGACACGAACCGGCATCCGAGGGAAGGGAAAATGACGTCCGTATAACGGCCCACCTCCACAAAATCCCTGCCTAAACGGGAAAGGTCCTTTACCAGAATCAGGTTAATCAGGCCATGCCTTGCGTCCTCCAGCATTTCCAAAAATCCGGGCCGCTGGAAGTTGCCCCCGCTGTACCCATCGTCCTGATAGGTCTTGACCTCGATCCAGCCGTTGAGCATGACGAATTTGGAGAGGATTTCATATTGGTTCTCAATGCTCACCGATTCATCGCTGGGAATATAGCCCTTCGCTTTTGCGGAATTGGAGGCGTCATCCACACTCAGGCGGCAATAGATACCGACTTTATATTGCTTCGCCATAATCCCGCCCCCTTTCCTGTGCCAGCGCCCCGTCCACATTCCCGACATAGCGGTAGTACACCTTGACCTCACAAATCCGCTGCCCGTTGACCTTCTGGGTATCGCCAACCTCGATCCGGTCTACCAGTTCAAAGAGAATGGTTTCGTCCAGTTCCGAGATTTCCGTATAGCGCCGAATAATTTCCAGCCAGCGGTCGGTATCCACCTGGTTTTCCAGGTGCGCCCGGACTTTCCTTTCCAGTTCCGGGACTGCCTCCGCCTTTTCTGCCCGTTCCGCTTCATATTTCTGCATCAGGGTCTGAAATACCGTCTGCGGGATGGAGCCGGTGCATTTATCCTCGTAGAGATTCTGCATCAGACGCTCCAAATCGGAAATACGGGCTAAGAAGGATTTTAATTCCTGCTCATAGGAGAAAAGCCGGGTGTGGGATTCTTTCTCCTTCAGCCGGAGAATCTCGCCCATCAGCCGGTCAGGGTCATATTCCGCAAAGCGGGCCTTTTCCCGGATGTCCTCCAATACCAGCTGGGTCAGCACCGTTTCATAGATGGTGTGGATGGTACACGCGCCCCTTCCGCTGCGGGAGTAGTTGCCGCAGATGAAAGAACTGTACCGTCCCGGCCTGCCATCCTTATAGGTGAACTTTTCGATATGGTTCCGCATTTTGAAACCGCAGTCGGCACAGTACACAAGGCCGGTGAAGATGCTCTTGCAGCCATCGGACGGAGTGCTTTTCCGCACCTTCTTTTTGCCGATACTGGCTACGGTATCCCACAGTTCCCGCGAAATAATGGCCTCGTGGGTTCCCTCCACCCGAATCCACTCGTCCTCCGATTTATTGACGAGCTTGCGGGATTTATAGGAGAGTGTGCCGCTTTTGCCCTGTACCATGTTCCCGATGTAGACCTCGTTGCGGACCATGTTTTTAACCGTCTGGTCAGCCCATTTGTGGTTGACCCTGCGGGGGTCGCTCTGGCCCTTGCGCTGGTAGTACAGCACACCGGGCGGCTGAATCCCTTCTTCATTGAGCGCCACCGCGATGGCGTGAAATCCCATGCCTGATGCCCGCATTTCAAAGATACGGCGCACAACCGGCGCGGTTTCCTCGTCAATCACCAGATGATGCTTATCCAGCGGGTCGCGCCGGTAGCCATAGGCGGGGTAGGTTCCCATGAATTTTCCGTTTTCGGCACAGGCTCTCTTGACCGCCTTGACCTTCTTGCTGGTGTCCCGGCTGTAAAATTCATTAAATAAGTTCAAAAAGCACATGACATCGGTGCTTCCGTTGTTGCTCATGGTGTCAATGCCGTTGTTCAGCGCGATGAATCGGCACCCAAGAGAGGGGAACAGGTAATCCGTATATTGCCCAAATTCGATGTAGTTGCGGCCAAAACGGGAAAGGTCCTTCACCAGAATCACATTGATCCGCTTTGCCTTTGCGTCCTCGATTAACCGCCTGACGCCTGGGCGGTTGAAGTTCGTGCCGGAGTATCCGTCATCAATATAGACATCGACCTCATTCCAGCCGCGCTGCCTGACATAGTTTTGAAGCAGCAGCTTCTGGTTCTCAATGCTGACCGATTCCCCATCACGTTCATCGTCGTTGCTTAACCGGCAGTAGATGCCCACGTTGTATGTTGTATCCATCATCTTTCTTTTACCTCCCGACCATCTCAGAATCCATACCTCGTGCGGCAAAATGGCTCCGCAGGTTTTACCCTGCATGAATATCTTACCGGAGAATCCACCGCCGCGCAATGATACGGCAGGCCGCGAGGCTTTCTGTTATTTGGAACCGCTGGCAGCTGGAATGGCTTCCGACATGGCGCGTCTGACTGCCAGCTGTTCCAGCGTCTTTCCCAGGTCCTTTTCTCCCGAAAAAAAGCTGGTGACGCGATAAATTGTTTTCCCGATCCGCACCTCTTTGTAGGAGCTTGTCGGGGTTGTCTGTTTGGTCATAAAGACGCACCTCCGTTCAAAAATTGTTTTTGCTCTATGGTTAAAAAGCAGCCGTATCGAAAGATAAGGGCGGCGGTTGCCGCTGGATACCGTCCGGTACGGCTGCTGCAATTCTGTTTGGATGGTTCGTCATATTTGCCACGCCCCCTGACGATAGGGACATAACAGGCCGCTCCCGGCAGAGCTGTCATAACTCCGCAGCGCCGTTTTACTCGTGCGCCGCAGGGTTCCCCCCAAGTCTTTGGCGGGCCGTGAGGAAGTATCTTTAAGCCCCCGCACCATCATCGCGCCCGGAACGCCATCTCCGGGTTTAAGGCTGGACGTAGATCGCTCGGATTGCCTGTCTGTCATCACCTCCTGCAAGCAACCGTCCTGGCGGCGCGCCTTTTCCGCTTCGATACGGGTTATGTACCTGTTATGCCGTATATTCAGTTGTCAAGCTGCAATGAGGGGCAAGAGGACTTGTCCCTTCAATGTGTAGGCATTGGGAAAGGCGATTTGTTAAGCCTTTTTCAAAAAAATCTTGATTTTATTTATTCGCTGTGTGATTGCACTCCGGGAACAGTTCCACAGCCTTGCGACATCGGCCTGCCGGTATCCGTCCACAATGAGCAGGGTCAGCAGTTCCAGATCGTCCTCCGGCAATTTGCAGAGCCGCCGGTACAGCAGTTCATCCTCCAGGGAGGACAGCCAGCCAAACCGCCGGGAATCCACATCGCCGGTGTCCCAGGTGCAGGACAGGGATTCAAATTTTCGGAACAGGCAGGACTGCTCGCTCTCGTCCTCACACTGTTCGCTGGGAAGGGCCTGTACGCGGTTCTGATAGGTCCGCTGGCTGCAAAACCAGGTCCAGTCATATTCCTTCATGGCCGCAATCTGCCTATCGTCCATACCGGCTACGCGGTATTCCTGTTCCAGCCGGGTCCATTCTGCATCAAACTTCCTTTTCTCATATCCATAGTGAAAGCCCATAGTTTTCCTCCATTTCGATTCAGGCGTGGTTGACGGGTGAATCGAATGGAGGTGGGGACCGGCAGCGGTACACATCGGGAGGTTTCCCTAAAAATCGACAATAAGAAACGCCAGCTTCTCGCAATGAGAAACTGGCGCAACAAAAAACACCATGATTATGCTGATTTATATGGATTGATAATACTGATAGATAACTATAATATCCCGGAGGAGGGCCTATGCTTTTTTTAATTGATATATGTCATAGCTATTACAAATGAATATTGCAGACATGGCGGTATCCTCCTATACACCGCCCAGGCTGATTGCTGAGGGTCATCTGGAGGTCTGCTTTTTAGCAAAAAGAAATGGCGGCCTTGATTACTCAAAACCGCCGAAGAAATCAGCTGTGCAGGAAAGCGCACGAAATCCTCTGCCCGTCAGCGGTTTTTTTCTTTTCCCCGCTGTGGAGGCAGATGTTTGAATATGTAAGCTCACTTCATTCCACAAAGAACAGAACCCGCCGGATCAGCTCCGGGATATTTACCGGGGAGGTGATATAGTCGTTCACGCCCTCATGCCGGTATTCATATTCCGTGGCAAGGTCGCTGTTCTCGGTGAGGATAAAGAACGGCAGAAGCCGGACAGGGGGATTCTTCATTTGGAACATCCCCTCCACCCGCCGCAGCGTATGAAACAGCTCCATTGCTGTGCCATCCGGCAGTTCCAGATCACACAAGATCAGGTCTATTTCCTTATCCTCAAAAATCCGGCGCTTGGCCTCCCCAATCGAGGAAACCAGAATCAGGTCAAAGCCCTTTTGCAGCATAGCAGCCCGCAGCACTCCGGCGCTGGTATCTTCCGCATGGACAAAGAGCAGCTTGTGAAAAGTCGGGGCCTTTTCGCCGGATAACTGCCGGTAGGCGTATTCCACCAGCTTATCTTGCAGCAGTAGCCCTTTCATTTTGTCCATGCACAGCATCGCGCCCCGTTGCTTGGCCTCCTGTTCGTAGTCCTCTTTATCATGGCAGGACGCCAGAATAAAAGGCAGCTCCTTGTCTGCGACTTGCACCTCGTCCAGAAAGTCCATGCCAGAACCGTCCGGCAGGTCGAGATCACAGCAGATTACCAGAGGCATTTCCTCTTGGATGGCTGTCCGAGCTTCTTTCAGAGTGGAAGCCGTTTCTACCGGGTAGCCTCGCCGTTGTAAATATTTTTGCAGACGCCATATATAGGTGTCGCTGTCATCGATCAGCAGTATCTTTTTCATGTGTCCGCACCCCCAATATTGATTTACTATAAGCATAAACTACAAATGTTACACAAATGTCCGAGGTGCCTTTGATTTCGACAGAAAAACAGGCTGAATTGTTACAAAGCTCGGACATTTCAAAATATTTTGTCAAGGGATAGCAAAAATCAGTGGAGCGGCTAATGAACCGCCCCACTGATTTTCCCAAATCGCAATTTATAGATTTTTACGTTTCAGTTCTTTTTCTGTTAATTTTCTTTTATCGTCAGCCATAGATAATTCCTCCAAATTTTATACGCTTATTCCATTTCCCTGATTTGCTCAACAAGAGATTGCTTTTTCAGATTTCCAGTTGTGTAAGAAATCAAGGTAAACTGCACAATCAGCAGGATCGCTAAATATATCAATACGATCAGCCGCGGAAATGAATAATAAAAGTATGGATTCATCGTTTTCACAACTACCTGTACGGATAGGAAGCCCAATCCACTTCCCAAAACCACTGTTACAAGCGTAGCAAAAACTGAATAAATCAACCCCTCATAACACAGCATTTTGATAAGTTGCTTTTTACTCAAACCAATCGCCTGTAACATTCCAATTTCCTGCCTGCGGGACAGAAAGTTTGTGATTGTCGTATTGACAAGGTTGATGAAAGAAAAGCACACAACAATAACAGCCACGATCAACAATACCCCGAAAGAAAGTTGTTGAAGTCCGCTATAATAAGTGATACTTTCGTTTATGGTTTCCATAACCAAATCGCTGTTTCCGTCTATCCGTTGATTTAATGCAGCTTCAACCATATCAAATTTTTCCATATCGGTAATTACGGAAATCGTACCTGTGCAATCTATCCCGGTCGCTTCATTCATAAGCTGCTCTGGAAGCGCAAAGCACTTTGAGAAGCCGGAGTAAGAATATTCATTTACAATGCCCATGACTGTATAGGTCTTTGTGCGAATTTGCCCGGATTCGGTTTTATAGTCCACTTCGACGGTATCACCCAACGAAGCCTCAATATCATAGAGATCGGCACGCTCTTGAAGCAAGACAATTCCATTGCCTGCCACCAGTTCATCATAATCAATCGTTCCCGCAATTCGCTCTTTCTCCAAATTCTGCTGCTCATCTCGGCAAAATCCCTGAATCCATTTTCCAGAATTGCCATTTACACAATATTCTGCATCCGTGTAATACCAGCGTTTGATTCCTGTAACGCCATCAATAGATTCTACTGCATTTACAAAATCGGCATTTAGAAAGTTCTTTCGCTGTAATCCAGACAAAGAAATACCGGCAGTGTCCCACGATTGATTTGCGTTGAGCTGGATGTTAAATTCACCGACAGGGAAAGCCCTGCCTCTTGCTTCTGCAACGCCATCATAGGAAACTAACATTGTCGAAATCAATACAACCAATACTCCGCCGAGTGAAAGAGAAAGTATTGTTAAAGTGGACTTTGCCTTTTGTCTGGACAGATTCATTTTAGCAAGTGAAGCAGGCGTTATTTTACGGTGCAACACGGAACTTTCTTTCATTTTCCCCTGATAATCGGAATATCGCAATGCTTCCAGCGGAGATACTGCCGCAGCTCTTTTTACAGGAGTATGAATAGCAATCATCACAATAATAAATGCAAAAAGGCCAACCCCGACCGTCACACATAAAGCAGTCAGCCAGTACCAACCGGCAGGAACCAGAAAATACCCAATCACATTTCCAATAACCAGCCCAATCGGGATAGCAATGGCCGCAAGTAATTTTCCCTCGCGGTAAACCATCTTTTTGATCTGTCGCTTTGTTGTTCCGATTGTACGAAGCTGTCCATAGTTACGGATACTGCCTGCTACTGAAATATAAAAAATTGAATAGATCACAATGCCGGAACCAATGAAAGTTATAAAACCGATCAAGAAGTAGAACAGCATATCACTTCCACGATTTTCGTCCTTTATGTTGAAATAAGTGGAACGGACAATCACATTATCATCGGAAATTTCTAATTGCTGTGCCAGAGTATTTGCATAGTTGGCGGCTTCTTCCTCGCTCATATTTTGAGCGCCTTTCAGCCCAATGTAAAAATCAATCATGCCCTCGTCGCCATACTGCTGTCTTACTAATTCTTTCGATATAATGGCTGTATAGCGTCCAATATCGCCGGTTTTCACATTTAAGATTCCCGTCAATTTGAAATCATGGGCAGTGCCGTCAGAAAAGGGGATTCGAATTGTCTGTCCCAATTCATTTGAATAGCCCAAACTATCCAAAAAGGATTCCTGTACTACAATTTCATCCTCCGAAGCTGGTAAATCTCCCGAATAGGGCATACTCTGGGATGTCAGCATATCTGCATTTGCATAAGTAAAATTCACGGTTGAATGGTTTACCTGTTCAGAAAATGCGTTAAAAAATTCCCCGACCCACGCAATTTCTTCCTGCTTGTATAGTTCCTGTCCCTGTTGTTCAGAAATCGCATGATACATAATCTGCGCTGTTTTTTGGTTGCGTTTCTGCGTTTCCTGCATAACCCCAAAGCCATAGAGGACAATAGCAGACAGCAATGCGCTGGCAAGTGCAATCGTCAAAACAATAAAGATATTTCTTTTTCGATTTGCTGATATACTGCGGTTTGATATGCGCTTTACTATGCCACTGGTATCATTTTCAAAAGGCCATGTCATAGTCTGCCACCTCCTTATTCCACAATTTGTTCCTATTTCTCAAAAACTACAAAATTCCTCCAAATTTTATACGCTTATTCCATCGCCCGCATTTGTTCAATCAGGGATTGCTTTTTCTGTCTGCGAATTGTCCATACAGACAAGATTATCTCCATTCCGAACAACACCAGAATGAACAGGCCCATTTCCAAAACAGGGAATTTGTAAGGTACTACATTTCCTGCAAAAGCACCTATGCTCATTTTTCTGCAAGCAAAGATGGAAGCCGGAAGCCCAACGATCAGCGTCGCCAATGTTGCAAAGAGCGCATAGCACAGCCCCTCGCAGATGTTCATTTTACATAGCTGCTTTTGGGTCAGACCGATGGAACGCAAAACACTGTTTTCTTGCTTTCGGGCTATCTGGTTAGAGAGTGTCGTGTTAATCAGGTTGATAACGCCAAAGAGGAATACCAGCCATGAAAGTACCTCCATGCTGCCAAATGCAAAGGAATTTGTCATTTCTTCATATTCAACCACTGTATTGATTTCATCTAAGGCAATATTACTATGGCTGGCAACAATATTTTTCAATTCAGCCCCCACATAGTCCGTTTTTTTCGGGTCGTTCACGATGCTCCATGAATAATCGAAAGAAGCGATTTCCGGGTGCAGTTCATGGAACAACGCTTCTGGTGCAAAAAGAGTCGCTCCATCTAAGTGCATCCTGCCATGTCCTGAATATGCCTTTGCGGGAGCATATAACCCCGATATAGTAACAGAAACAGATGGCTGTCCCTCTCCAAAAGAAATTTCAACCATTGAGCCAACCCCCATATCTTCATTCTTCTTTACCACATTATAGTCAATTACAATACTACGAGAATCTGTTGGCATGGTTCCCGCTGTCAGAGCTGCTTCAACGGTCGCATAATTCTGGTCGGTCAGCATATCACACATACCACCAGCTTGATGAATCTCCGTTTTATAAGTTGCATGGAGAGATTGCCTGCTTGGAATTATATCAGTAATGCCATCAATAGATAAGATTTCCTGCTTTAATTCCTCATTCAAAGGATTTCCCGCTGCCATAGTTTTTTCTTCTGTTACTTCGGAATCCAAATAAATTTTATAGTCACCGTCTGGGAAAAACTGTCTTGCAAGCGTCTCTGGGGAGCGCAGCAAAACAACGGAGGATACCACAAGCAGGATAATTCCACCCAAACTCAAAGACGCTATAATAGAGATTGTCTTTTTGCGGTCACGCTTAAAATTCGCAATTCCCATTGAAACAGGATTGAGCTTAATATTCTTTTTCCGACTGCGGATGTCCTTTTGCGCCGGGGTAAAACGGACGGCTTCAATCGGGGAAATCCCTGCTGCAATCTTTACTGGCTTACGGATGGAAACAGATACCATGATCCAACTGCTTATGAGTGTCAAAATAA
>OOAW01000717.1_pt1 | contig 20774 bp, 33 predicted proteins | sample 1671861 | NCBI WGS metagenome assembly OOAW01 (sample SAMN06348200, study PRJEB24527) | human gut metagenome | reverse complement strand
CCTGTTCAATATCATCATCAAAGGCAGCAAGTTCATCATAACCCGCCACATCCACTGACTTTTCACGGTAGTTTTTTGCCGCTTTACCGCCCAGGCACCAGAAGCCACGCCCATTGGTGAAACGCTTCATAGTGAGCGTGTTATCCCGGTGCTTTTTGCCATACCACGGGGCCAGCGCCAGCAGCGACGGAATATCACGGATGGTCGGCTCAACGTGGGTTTTCATGAAGTTTTCGGCATCGCCATCCGTCGGCAACCAGATAAGGGTGTTACGCTGCTTATGCTCTATGAAGTAGGCATAAACACCCAGCAGCATTTTGGAATAACCAACACGGGCAGACTTCACCACATTCACCTCGCGGATGTAGTCGCTGCCCATCGCATTCATGATGGCACGCTGAAAGGGCAGTGTTTCCCAGCGCCCTTCCTGGTATGCGGATTCTTTCGGGAGATAGTAATTAGCATCCGCCCATTCAACGGCGGTCTGTGGCTCCGGCCTGAACAGTGAGCGAAGCCCGGCGCGGACAAAATGCCGCAGCCTGTTAACCTGACTGTTCGATATATTCACTCAGCAACCCCGGTATCAGTTCATCCAGCGCGGCTGCTTTGTTCATGGCTTTGATGATATCCCGTTTCAGGAAATCAATATGCCGGTTATCCAGCTCAGGAAAACGTCGCTGCACCGACAGAGGAATACCGTCGAGAATACTGGATATTTCCCTTGCTATACGCGACAGCACGAAAGTACAGAATGCGGTTTCCACCACTTCAGCCGATTCTTTGGCATTTTTCAGTTCTTGCGCCGTCGCCTGAGCACGAGTCAGGCGATGGCGCTCAAATTCAAGTGTTCCGGGGTGAAGATCTGCCTCGCTGGCCAGCCGTAATTCTTCAACCTCCCGGCGCAGCTTTTCGTTCTCAATTTCAGCATCCCTTTCGGCATACCATTTTATGACGGCGGCAGAGTCATAAAGCACCTCATTACCCTTTCCACCGCCTCGCAGAACGGGCATTCCCTGCTCCTGCCAGTTCTGAATGGTACGGATACTCGCACCGAAAATGTCAGCCAGCTGCTTTTTGTTGACTTCCATTGTTCATTCCACGGACAAAAACAGAGAAAGGAAACGACAGAGGCCAAAAGGCCTGTTTTCAGCACCTGTCGTTTCCTTTCTTTTCAGGGGGTGTTTTAAATAAAAACATTAAGTTACGGAGAAGAAGAACGGAAACGCCTTAAACCGGAAAATTTTCATAAATAGCGAAAACCCGCGAGGTCGCCGCCCCGTAGCCTGCCGGATCGCCGGAAAGGACCCGCAAAGGTGAGAATAATTATCACTTGCATTAATATCCAGCTTCTTCCACCATCGCACCGGACGGGCGACTATGAGGGACAAAACCGCGCACCATAAACGCGGTAAAAACCCGGTGTGCATCGTTTTTGATTATTTCCGCACACTCGCGCAGAGGAGTTCCCCGTCGGGCTACGGTCATGGTTAATGCGGAAATACGGCGACGATGCAGCGCATGATGTGTCAGGCTTGAATACCTTTATCCGTTAAAAGGGATATCAGTTAAGTTATCCCGTGCAGGGTATAAGCCATTATCAAAGCCACTCAGTAGCGAATGGCTTTTGTAATGGACTATTTAATTAGTGATGCTGCGTGGCTTCATACAAATTTCAGAAATATGATTCTTTTCGTCCAAATGATGCTGGACATCATTTTTATCATCACTCAACAACTCTGCTGTTAATACAATCCCTGCTGTCTCAGATTTCCAGGAAATGCTGATATCCTGATCATCTGCATCAACATCATATTTTATCGAGTAAGGACTAAAGCTACGTCCAACGAACGCATCATTTACCAGTACACGCCCACCCTGTCTGACCTGAAAGTCAACGCGCCCTGAAAGCTGATTTGCTGTTACAAGCAATGCCTTTTTTCTTTTTGTTTTATTGCTCATTGCCACCAACTGTTCAGCCATCTCTCTTGTCACACTACCAGAAACTCTTTCTTGAATTTTCACAGAAAATTTTCTGGATGTAGTAGCATCGACATTAAAAAATCTGGATGTCATCAGGCAGTTATTAACAATTGGCATCAGCTCACTTACGATTGTAAAAAATTCCCGGTAAAGCTCATTTTGCTTTTCAACACACAGCTTTCCACAATCGTCCAGCTTACGCTCAAGAGCACTTAATCTTTCCATTATTGAATTAATTTTTTGCAACTCTTTCATCAAAACCTCCTGACAAAGATACCGTGCGACCACGGTCGCACGCTCCTGAATACATGCCCTGTTTCTTCCACCCTCGCACAGGACTGGCGAGCATGAGGGACAAACCCGCGAATCATTAGCGCGGTAAAAACCCGGTGTGCATCGTTTTTGATTATTTCCGCACACTCGCGCAGAGGAGTTCCCCGTCGGGCTACGGTCATGGTTAATGCGGAAATACGGCGACGATGCAGCGCGGTATTTAATGTGCGACCACGGTCGCACACGAGAAACAAAGAGATTTTTATGCTACAGAGGAACAAGCTGGCGGGTAATTCAGCGTAGTGAATACCGGCATCTCCATCTTGTATGCGTAATGATACTCAGCAGTTGCTCCAGCAGACGCTTTCCAGCCAGGAAGCATCAAAATAGCATCAGCACAACGAAGCATTGCAAAGCAAATATCCATGTATTCACGTTGTGTCAGACCATTAGGCAAAGTGGCTGGATTCAAGACAGAGTGACCATGTCGTGACAAACGATCTGCCTCTTTATTAAAGGCGTCACGATTAAAGTTCTCATATCCAGTCATTGGCCCGGCAATATAAATTTTCATTCACTATCCAACAAATTGAGTTCGTTTTTGATACAGAGGGATTAATTCGGGCATTGCGTCTTGATGTATTCCTGAAGCGTTCTCAGTGCTGTCTGGTCTCTGATGATTCCGTCCCGGATACCGAGAACGTTTCGTCCAGCAACTGGAGAGAGTTCGACGGTGGCATCATTGCCCATGCCGGAGGCGCTGGAGGTTTCGGCTGAGGATGGCACAGAGCATTTTCCTTTGACGAGCACCCGACCACCATTATCAAGCTTGCGCCGAAGAGCATCATTTTCAGCTTTCGCATCAGCCAACTCCTTCGTGTATTTTGCATCGAGCGCAGCAACATCACGCTGACGCTGCTGCATGTCAGCGATGGTGGCGGTCGCCTGCTTCAGCTCACTGACTTTTTTATCACGCTGTTCTTTGTAGGCGATGGCGTTATCACGGTAATGATTAACAGCCCACGACAGGCAGACGATGATGCAGATAACCAGTGCGGAGATAATTGCGGTTACTCTGCTCATTGCTGCCCCCACAAACAGACTTCACGCTCAATCTCACGGCGAGTCATCAGCCCTTTCCATTGCTTACCGCCAGCATATGTCCAGCGACGTAGTTGATCACATGCACCTTTGATATCGCCCTGGTTGATTTTGCGAAGAAGTGTCGATGTTCTGAAATTGCCTGCACCCACGTTGTAAACGAACGAGTAAAGAGCACCACGCGTTGTTTCCGGTATATCGACTTTGATGTACGGGTTAATTTGTCTGGCGACAGTAGCAAGGTCTTTATTCAGGAGAGCTTTGCATTCTGCTTCGGTATACGTTTTACCGAGCATAATGTCTTTTCCTGTATGCCCGTAACATACAGTCCATACACCAACGATGTCTTTGTAGGGGTTATGTCTCACACCTTCCAGACCATCGTTGCCGCTCGGACCAGAGATGAGCACAGATGCTATGGCAATAGCCCCGCCACCAATAGCAGTTGCGACAGCTTTGCGTAATGATGACTGCATCATATTTCCTTCGGTGCTCTCTTTCCCAATTCACCAATAACCATCGCCGTGGCGGAAATATTATTGGCATCAGTTTTATCCAATATGTCCTGCAATATCTTCGTGCGCTTCATCTGCTCGCGTTTATTGAGTCGGTATGTAAGTACACCGAGGATAATGCTGAACGCGACACCGATAATGAAGCCCCAATCCTGCAATGACAGGCTGGCAAAGAACGCAGTAAGACCAGCACTACCATAAGATGCGCTGCTGTATCGTTCATCCATCTTCATATCTCTTACCTCGCAATAGTTGCTGAGGTTTCGGCTTGGAAACTATACGGCGAGAAATAACCCCATCAAAAACGGCAGGGGAATATATTCTTCAGTTACTCAAATAACTTTTTCACTTCATCAACTGTCTGAAGATAACGTTCACCCTCAATCTCAATACCGATTGCCTGACGACCTAACTTCAGCGCGGCTTTAATAGTAGAGCCTGATCCCATAAAGAAATCGGCAACGATATCTCCGGGGCGGGAACTACTTTTTATAATATGTTCCATCATCGCTGCAGGTTTTTCACATGGGTGCTTGCCAGGATAATATTGCACAGGAGGAAACTCCCATACATCGGTATAAGGTACATCAGCAGTAACATGAAATGGGCGGCGCAAATTTTCATACTGAGCCTTCAAATCATCATACTGCTTCTTTACTTCCTCATAACGCAATTTCAGATCGCTATAACGCTTTTCATGTTCTGAATAATCAACATTAAAAGGATATGGACACGGGACACCGAGTGAATCTGCCTTCCTACGAAATAATTCGCATAGTTTATTAAAATCACTTAATGATGGAAGCCGCCACTGCGAATAAGAAAACCAGTGCGAACACATCTGCTTTCCTGTTGCTGAATTAATGTCTGCGGCTGATATATCTAACTGACGGCGAGCCAGCGAAAAAGCATCAATTAGTGGAGAAAAAATATTTTTTCTTAAATCTGCACATTTTGAAGCATAACCTGACTGACCTTTAGCATAACCTGACGCGCCGTAATGCTCTGCAAATAATATTCTTTCAGTGGCAGGAAAATAAGCCCTTAAACTTTCTTTATGACAACCGCGCCACATACCACTGGGTTTAGCCCAAATGATATGGTTCAGAACATTGAAACGGTCGCGAGTTAATAATTCAATTTTTGACGCAAGGCGAGAGCCGGTAAACATATACAGGCTGCCATTAGGGGCCAATATCCGCCAAAATTCTGCCAAAAATTCATCAATCCACCCCAAAAAGTCAGCATCGCTATCCCACTGGTTATCCCATGCGTTAGCCTTTACGCCGAAGTATGGTGGGTCTGTTGCAATCAAATTGACCGAGTTATCAGGGATGGTTTTGATAAATTGCAGAGAATCTGCGCAAACGAGTTGCGCGCCATGAATATTAGTGGTTTTGAACATAGCTATTATTTTTTTGCCTGGGTAAGCTAACCCGGCGATGCGCATCGCGGGTGGGCTTTAGGTTCAGCCTATAGCTCTGGCATGGGTTGACCGCAGGACAAGCTGCAACTTGTCCTGCGCCCACTTTTCAGGCACAAAAAAACCGCCATAAAGGCGGCTTGTTGGCTGTTGGGTACAAAAAACCCAACTTAACAAACAATAACTAAAAACCGTAATTTTGCCAAGCTTTTTCGTTTTTGTGCTGTGCGACCGTGGTCGCACAGTTTTTAGAAAGTTGCCTGCTTATATTCATCGGTCAAAGAATATCGACCAGACCCGCTACGCTTTGCAACCCCAAAACAGATCATCTGTTCGATGATAAATTCAACGGCAGCTTGACTCAAAAAACAGGCTTCGCTTAACTCTTTCAGGGAAATGCGTGGGTATCCACGCATAACACATTCCACACTCAGGGCCGCTTCAGTCATATTTCCACGAATTTCATTAATATTCATAACGCCTCTCTAATCAATCTTGAAACTGGAAATCAACATCAGCCATAAAGCGGTTCAACTCAGCCAGTTTTGGCCCCATAGTCCCAACTAAGCGACCAGCCAGTCGGTCTGCCAGGTTGGTACTGTTGAAACCATATTCCTTTTCGAAACGTTCAACCTTCTGCCACAACTCATACAGTTCGTTAGCTATCTCCGCAACGTCGTCGCGCATTTTTTCGTTACCTTGATAATTCATAATATCCTCCAAATTCATATAGTTAGTGGGTTATTGCCCCTCAATGACACGAACTGTAACTCTGCCAAACGAACACATCCAGTGTTATTTTTCACTTTTTAGTGAAATTTTTAATTTGCGCTTTTTTCTTGTTTTGGTGTATTTTATGGCTATGGAGGCTATAATATGTTTAACGTGATAACCCACCCTGCAGCACTGGATGAACTGCTTGAACTACCAGATGATTTGCGAGGTCGCATGACCAGATTAATTGAGCGACTGGAGAAGGAAGGCAACAAACTGAAGATGCCCCATAGCCGTGTAATAGGTGGAGGGCTTTTTGAACTACGAGTAGGGGATAAAAACATCGCAAGAACGCTGTACGCCTACGCGACTGGTAACGAAATTTATCTATTGCATGCATTTGTAAAAAAGACACAGAAAACACCGGTGAAGGCTATCGAAATCGCCAGAACTCGCCTGAAGGAGATGAACTGATGAAAGCGAAAGGCATCCCGTTTAACGAAGTAAAAGAAAAACTTCTCAACACTCCAGAAGCCATCAAAGGATATGAAGAGGCCGATAAAGAGCTGGAGATGGTCGAAATGTTATACGAAATGAGGGAAAGAGCAGGTTTAACGAAGTCAGCTCTGGCTGAACGAATGGGATTGCGCCCGTCAGCTATCAGCCGCCTGGAAAGCAATCCTTTAGGGGCAAGCATGAAAACTTTATCAAAATATGCCCAAGCATGCGGTGCAACGATTAATATTAATGCCGTCTATTGATTAGACCCTTTTCGCTACCCCGTCCAGAAGGGCGGGGTGTGTATCAATGATGCAAACACTCAACAGCAATAACTTGTTGGCAATTCTGAGCAATCTCCCGCGACATACTAACAAGTCGTGAAATCTCGCCAAGATGCAAGCTGGCTTCTGGAGAAGCCAGAGCAACGCTAACCAGATCTAAAACGGCGTCGATGTCTTTTAGGTTTGATCCGAGTTCTTCAAGAGTTGATACAGGTGCTTCAGTCATTGAATCTAATACCATTTAATTAAAAAAGGTTATTTGATACTGTATAAAATTACAGGGTAAAACTCAAATTTTATAGCCAACTTTCAATGGATTAACTGGTTAAATATCTTTGTAGTCCGATACTTATGTTCCCTTCCTACGCCTCGCCCAACCACTTTCAAAAGCCCATCACCACCATCAGAAAAGCTCTTTTCGCTCCGTTTTCGTATCATTTCAAAAAGCAATGCCTTTTTGTCCATTTATCCCTCCGTGACCAGTCACACTTTGAGCGCAAGTTTCAGCCTCGTGGTTGTAAGGTGGCATGAGCCTTCACCATCAAAAATGCATTCTGAAACAGGCATTTTTTGACCACATCGCGGACAAGTAGTAGATAGCTGTTTCTGCAACTCCTTATAGTTTTTCCTGATCAGCAGTCCGATGACTTCGTTCTCTGAATATGGAACTCGCCCTGGTCTACGCAATACACAAATTTCCCCCAACATACGTAACTCGTCAGGTTCCAGAATCCAGTCACGTCTTGATGTTCCTTCCTTCTTCAACCGTTCCCTGCGTCTTCTTTGCCGTTCTGCCGGTGTCAGCGCCATAAATCCTCCTAAAAATTACTTAACCCAATTAACTACACCGCCAGCGGCCACAACCGCTTTTTCACAGTCACGCTCATATCTCAAAGGTTGAAATACACCATCAATAAAATATTTATCTCCACCACATGCTGCTGGAAGTGAAACAGAAAACTGAATACGACCATCATCTGGCATTTGCTCACTACAGCTTATCCAGGCATCCAGAGTTACCGGATAGTTGCCCGATAGCGCATTACGCAATCGCTCCAGCTTCACGTATTCCTGAACCCTGTTTCCGTCGCATGCCTGAAGCCATTGCGCAGCCTTTTGCGCATCAGTGTGAAAGGCACAAGTGCGACCGTCATCAAATTGCATTTCGTAGAGGTCAGCAACTTGTTCAAACTGCGTGTGTTGTGACTTGTAAGTTTGGCTTACAGGTTCGGCACCATGAAGCATGGCGGCGCGGCAGGAGTTCCAGCCTCTCACCTCTGCAATAGCGGCAACAGCATCGACCGCGTACATTTTAAGAGGGTTAGGCATTGTTTTTTCTTCAGGTACTACTGGCACTGGAGGGGCGGCATAAACAGGAATAACGTCCGCTTGCTCTTTATTGCTTTCATCCGTTAAAGCCCAGAATAATTTCCCGGCCGGATGTTTGAAAATATAAGCAACTGGATCTGCTTCCAGCGATGCCAGTGCAATTTCATAAGCACGGCGCTCAATATTGTCTCGAACGTCCAAGCTGCCTATGCGCTCTTTGATTTCTTTAATCAGTTCTTTGTCGGTAAACGTGATCATTATGCTCCAGCCTCCGGTGCTTTCGGCATTACTGCCCAATGAGTGATATTGACGTTTTCAAGATCCCCGACCTGAAATGTCCACTGCCAGTCTCCGGTTTCTTTTTGTCCCCAGGTGTACCAGAGAGAACGCCAGCCAATCAGCCAGCCTTCTCCGTTAGCATCGAATAACAAAACACTTTCATTTGCAGGTGGCAGTTCAGCTGACACTGGTGTTACTTTGTTTCCCTGTTCTACAATTCGCTTTCTTGCAGCTTCCAGCTCAATAGACAATTTTTCCAACTGCTCTTTATGCTTTTTGTATTCCTGATATGCGTGCCAGGACTGTCCTTTGCGCACGCTTTCAGTAATATCAGCAACCTGCTCTGGAGTTAGCGTAGTCAGTTGCTGGGCTGGAAAAATCATTACTTGTCCGGAATCCCAGTCAAAACCAGCCTGAATTGACTGAACATCAACTGATGGTGTTGAACCAATGCTACCTGGTGAATGAACAACAATCGTTACATTCATATCGCAACGCTGGCTGTGTTTGTTGGACAAGATACGATTCACCAACTCAGAAAATTTGGAAAATTTCATGCGGATTCCCCTTTCTCTGCTTTCTCCTGTCGGAACATCATGATCATCAGATCACCTTTGGTTGCCACTCTGACTGTTGTGCCTGGTTCAATGCTGTAAAGTTCAAATGCGTCATAGAACGCTTCTAATGCCTTCTGGCGTAGCTCCTGTTTGCGCCGTTTTTTCCACTGTTTTAGAAAAACAGTGGCCGCCCACTTCCCTGCGCTGAACATGATGTAAAAATAACCAAACAGGGCCAGACCAGTATTCAGAACCGTATCGACCGTCATTGTTGTGTCGATATTCACCGCACCACCTCATGAAAATTTCCCTGATAAAACGCCAGTACACGCTGCATAACTTCGCTCTTCCGACAATCGTGACAAATCATGTTCAAGCGCCTGTCGTAACGACGTATTTCTCCGTCAGGTAATGACCAGATAAGGTCTGGATCAACCACTACCGATTTCTTCGGCTTTACTCTTGATAGTTTTTTACGGGCGTTTTGCCAGTCCTTGCGTGCTTGTGCAGACAGAAATATCCCGGAGCCAGAGATATACAAATCACCACTGGCAGCAAGCTCTCTTGATAAACGACTAACAGCACACCGGCTAATACCAGTTTCATCCGCAAGTTGCCTAACCGTTCCTCGTCCATTCAGGCGCACGAGTTCCACAATTTGTTTATTCAGTTCTTCCCTCTGTTCTGGTGTAAAAGCCTTTGCCATTACGATTCTCCTTGCCCTTTTACAAGACGGGAGAAAATTGCGGATACATATTTAGCCTGATGAATAGCATCAGCCAGGGCATTGTGTCGTTCGCCATCAAATGGCATATCTTTTTTAGGATTAAAACCAATAAACTGACCAAGATTAACGATTGTTCGAACATCCTGATCATTAAAATATTCCCACGGACAGGCTAAGCCAACGCGCTCATAAGCACCGCGTAAAATTACATTATCGAACGTTGCTCCATTTCCCCATACTTTCAACTTTTTTAAATTACATGCATGGAAAGTAATAAAGTGTGATAATTCAAAAAGTGCATCCTTAATATCAAGGGCATCATTAGTACAAATAGCGGCTCTGGCTTCCTTGCTCTGTTTCAACCACCATAAAATGGTATCACCATCGGCGATACCACCATTCAACATCGAGCTTCTGAGATTCACTGGCACATAAAAAGTAGGACCTAATTCCTCACTTTCTGGAGAAAAAAACACTGCCCCGATAGAAACAATTGCAGCACATGTATTAGTACCCATTGTTTCAAGGTCAATCATTACATCAGACCGTTTCCTGTCGTAAATAATCTGATTAGTCACGAATAATTATCCTCAACGTTTATCTATACCCAAAACTTCTGTTGATATGTTCTGGATGGTTTTGGCGCTCTTTCTGATTCAGGTAAATGAACATAAACGCAATATCCATCACCTAAAAAATCAGAACGAACAACCAGAACTTTCTTACCACGCCGCCGATAAGTATCTGAAAGACGCTCTGCTTCATCATGCGTCATCGGCCCCTGCTTAAATGGCGTTATTTTCATTTTCTTGTGCGACCACGGTCGCACCCTCTCTGATTTCCAAGTAACGCTTAATCCAAAGATTTTCTATATGCTTATTACCTGGCTGATTTGATAAATACCAATCGGCAATTACAGACTGCTTATTACTATCTGGTCGTGTCCTGTAACCACAAGTTGGACACCAGATAACATATTCATTTCTTACCCCCGAATACCTTAATTCTGGCTTCGACGGTTTCCTGAACATAACTTGTTTACAAAGGCAGAATGGCACTTCCTGCCCGATGGCGTTTGATGATTTCACTGCGCTTCTCCGCCGCATTTAATAATGCAGTTCGATTTAAGCTCAGACATCGCGACTTAATTAAAAGCCAGCGTTCTTTATAATCTTGTCTCCAGCTATCAATAGATATATTCAGTAGAAAACTCAGATGCCTGTCCTGTTCTCTCTCATCAACTGCCTCAGCACACGTAAGTTCTGACTTAACCTGCTGTGCCGCGTAATAAATCAATTTTCTCATGGCTTTTTTCGTGGAGGCCTTCATTTTTTTAAACCCGCCACCCGAATGCGCAACCAGAAAATCAAGCCATAACCACTGACAAACAATCACATCATTGTTGTAGTCAGGCTTGCATCCGTAGCAATAATAAAGCCAGGCTGATTCCTCGTTATTCAACTGACCAATAGCCCTGCGCCAGCTGGCGCTCTGAAAATCAATATCAGTGAGCAACATTGATGATTGTTTAAATGTTTTGCCCTGGTGGAATCTAACCGGCTCAGCAGGAACAGACACTTCGTATGAGTTATCATCACCTACACTGATTGACCGGACTGGTTTATTGTTAAAGCGTCCTGATCTGCCTAGACGCATCTGCTCAAGCTGGACCTCTAGGATGCCACGCTGGCGATAATGAATATCAGCCAATGCCGTGGAGACGCAGCTGCGTATATACTCAAGCTCCACGCTTACGGCTCTCCTTAATCGACTGCTTTACCCGCCGAGTTGTAAAGTCACTCTTCAGCTTGTAAGCAGTACGAACTTCAATATCACTTTGCCGCAATGAAGGAATCTCTCCAGCGGTTAACCATTGGTAAACAGCACCGGGTGTTACACCTACCCCAGCCGCTGCTTTTTCTACACTGCCAAAGTGGCGAATAAGTTCTTCTGGTTTCATGTGGTTATTATAAGCAATAAATCGCATTTAAAGCCAGCTATAATAAATAAATTTTATAGCCAGCTATAAGAAGATCATTTATGATTAAGCTATGAAAACACGAGGCGAACGACTGAAAGCACGCCGTTTAGAGATGAAGCTGACGTTGCGAGAAGTTGCTGAGGCTGTCGATATCTCTATTGCAGGCGTCCAAAACTTAGAACGTGGCGACGTAATGCCGTCACTGGAGATAGGTATTGCCCTGGCTAAATGCTTACGCAAGCCAGTGCATTGGGTGCTGTATGGGACAGAATATGACCCTGATCGCATTCCTGTTATTGGCACAACTGAAAGTGGACCTGATGAAGAGTGGAAGCCAGGACAGGTTCCAAATACTGAGCGATTCCTGCCATTCATCAGCCAGCGCAATACTGTTTATGCGTTAACTATCAGCAATCTGGCGCAGGGAAACTATCAGCCTGGCGATTTTCTCCTGGTCGATTCTGCGCTGGAACTGGTCCCCGGCGAGGATGTTCTGGTTCGTGATACTGCAGGAAATATCACCATCCAGCGCCTGGCCCGTTTTGATGATGAAAATTACTATCTGGACGGAACAAATTCACAACGCGCTATCTTCAGGAAAAGCGATCTTGAATTTGTTCACCAAATAGTCGGAACGATCAAATCATTCATGGTTGAGGGTAGATGACTTAATACGGGGTTTATTGTTTGCTGTAAATCTGGTTTAATGCAGAGCATATGTTCTGTGGGTTGACTCAGGTTACAGCAGCAGAAAAAAGACGAAAAAAAACCCGAGTCGGCAAACTCGGGTCCTTTTCAGGAAGCAGCCACAGTAACGCGACGGATTCCGTCAATTCAAGATGCGTTTATTGTGGCTGCTCCTGCGGATTTTTTCAACCCGAAAAAACATAATTCGCATGGAATGGCTAAAAAATGACATTAAACGATTTCTATGCGGATCGCTTTGGCAGCGATCCGTTCTCGCTAATTGAAGCAGCACGGGATGAACTAACCGAGCTGGCACAGATGGCTGGTATCAACTGGTCTGCCTGTTCCGACAACATCCAACTCAACCCTCGCGGGGGTGTTGAGCGTTACTCTTCATACAATAAAACATCCCCAGAAGCTCTCGAAAAGAGCCTCAAAGGACGCGTAGAAATTTACTCCCGACTGGAACACAGCAAAGGGATTGATTACCCGTTCATTAACTTCGTCCATAAAGGCAGCGATGCTGGCTCATGGAGCGGTTTCTCCTTCCTGTTTTCTGAATATCGCCGTGAGCAACAACGGAATAATGCGACCGTGGTCGCACAACCGGAAGAAGAACGGGCAAGAATAGAACGTCAGGCCGAAGCACGTCGTCGCCGTGAAGAACAAAAACGAATTAATGACCTGAAAAACAACCAAATGGACCATGAACGTTTGCTGGGATGGCTGGCATTCCACAGTGCTTGGGAACATGCTCCTGCAGAAGACGGCTCATGGCCATATGCGATTAAAAAAGGTATTCGTGACGTTTTTAATTCGTGTGATGTGCGTCGCGTGACCAGTCACGACAGCGCAAAATGGAGCAGGGGGCCAACCACGTATATGGCTATCCCTCTGGCTCACCTAGACGGTCGTTACGATGGTCGTATTGTTGGTTGGCAGCGAATCGACAAACAAGGTGGAAAATACCAGACCAGCGCCGTAACCAGCGGCGATTTCGTCGGTGCCTGCTTTGTTATCGGTGAGCTGAAAGGGGCGCAAAACATCGCTGTTACAGAAGGTTTTGCTACTGGTGCATCCATCTGGCTTGCCACGAAAAAAGATAAACGCTTTGACGCTGTGGTTGTCGCTGTATCCGCTAACAACATGGTTCATGTTGTGGAACAACTGGTAAACATGTACCCGGCGGCAAAAATCACCTGCGCACTGGATAATGACCGGAAATCAGCTACAGAAGGAAAAGGGAATACCGGCCTGCGGACTGGCTATGAAATCTTATCGAAATTCAACGATGTCCGCTGCGTCTATCCAACTTTTGAAGACGATCCGCAAATGGAGTGCAGTGACTTCAACGACCTGCACAAACTACGTGGACTTCGTGAAACAGCACGTCAACTGTTTGCAACTGCAAACCGCCTGAAAACTGGCACTGATTTGCTATCTCTGACGCTCAACCGCCTGAAGACAATTAAGCGGGATAACCGTCGTACTTTTGCCAAAGAGCTGCTGAGAGCAGTGGATATTGGCATGCTAACCTGTCCGGTTCCTAACAGTCCGTCAGACTTATTTAACATGTTCTGCATCGTCCTGCGTGAAATTGGGCTGGAAAATATCTATCGCGCTACGGTAAAAGACCACATTGCCCGTCGCCTGAATAAAAAGTGCCGTATTGCCCAGGCTCCGCGCTCATTCAGCGAACGAATAACTGATCCCAATAAACGTCCTCAACATATCACCTATAAGCGTTTTGAAACTTCGGTAATGACCGATGACGTCCTGAAGTATGTGCAATCACTACAGGGGATAGTCATCGTTCGTGCTGGTATGGGTTCCGGCAAATCTACTGGATTGTTACGACCTTTAATGCATAGCTCAGAACGTGGTATCTCTGTTGCTCACCGTGTTTCCCTTATTGGTGGCCTGTGGGAAATGATGACAGAAGGAAAAGGTGTAAAAGCCGATATCCTGCACTATCAGGACCCTGGCTATCAGGAAATGGCTCCATACGCCAGTAAACTGACCATCTGCATAAACTCGATTGTTAAAAACTGCTGGCAACCATTGATGCGCCAGCACGACTATTTTGGCTTTGACGAGGCCACGCAAGGGCTACGTGCCGTTCTTTCCGGTCGGGCTATGGAAAACCCGGTGGCTGTATTCAATACGTTAATTGACGCGCTGGCCAGAACGGAACAACACCCAATAATGGTGGATGCTGATGCGAACGATCTGCTGGTTGACCTGGCTGAACTGGCTATGAAACGCCGTGAAGAACTAGGTTTACCGGCATGGCTGCAGATCCACGTAATTGAATTACCTGTTGATGTTCGCAACCGCGAAACAGGTGAGCCAATCCGGGTTTTTTATACAGAAAAAGATCGCATTATGACCGAGGTGGTGAAAGCTGTATCGAATGGCGAAAAAATCATGTTGGCCACCGACAGCTCCACCTTTGCAGAAGATGTGACCGCCACCCTGAGAATGCATTTTCCTGGTAAGAAATTTCTGTGTGTAAACCAGAAAAACAAACCAGAGCCAGAAGTTGAAGCATTTACCAATCAACCGAAAAAGATGGTCAAAAAATACGACGGCCTGATTTATAGCCCGTCTATTTCATCCGGTGTGTCGATTGAGCAAAAACATTTTGACCGTCATTTCGGCATGTTCTGTGGTGAAGTTGTACCCAGCGACGCAGTGCAAATGCTACGCCGCGACCGTACAGCAAAAGAATTTATTATCGGCTTTGATAAAGCTCGCGCAAAACGTGAAACTGACCCGCAAAAAATAGAACGAGCATTCGCCCAGGCATTGCTTGCTACCGCAGGCATGAACGGTGAACTGACGGATGTCGTTTTCGATGGCGACCGTATATCAATGGGGGTGGCCAATACCGACTTTACCAGGATGAAAATTAAAGCAGCCGCAATTGAAGCGTCTGCGCGTAACGACTACGCCAGCAACATGATCTGCATCATGCACAGCGACGGTTATAAGGTATCGCCGCTGGCCACCGATTATGCTGCGAATGATATCGGTAAAGATCTGCGTAAAGAAGCGCGGGATATTGTGTGGGAACAGACACTGGATCTGCATCTCAATACAGAAACTCCACAAGAATCAGAGCGTGAAGAACTGCTAAAAAAACGCGCGCTGACGCTTGAAGAACAAGCAAAACTTGTCCGCTGGGATATTGAGAACGAACTGAAACTACCGGTTGAAGAAGGCACGCTGAAATTCTATTTCGATGGTGCTCGAGACAAAGTTCGCCGCTATGAAACAATGCTTTTAGATGAGGTAACAGCTCGTCGTTACGACCGGGAAGAAGCAGCCATCAATTTTACCTACGCATACCGTCAGGCGGGACAGTGGCAATATTTTGTAGTGACCGCGATGACTCGCGAGCAGGCTGATGATGTCTTTAAAACTAAATTCCCTGGAATAATCGACTACAAGGTAAAAGCTACTCCTACTGTTGAAGTCGGGGCGCGCGGTTTCTATGCGCTTAAATCAGCAACTCTCCGGCAGTACTTTATCGACTGCGGTATCAACCCTGAGACTATGACCGGCGAGGCGACTCAGGAGCGTCTCAAATTCGCTCGAGATAACCTCATGACAGCCGAACGCCGTGACCTGTTGAATAACGTTCTGCACATTGGTGGTTTTATGACGCCAAAAGGGAAGCCTAAAGTGCCGGAAGCGTTGTTTAAAAACATTTGCGACTCTCTTGGCCTTAAAACAGGTAAACGTCGCGGCAGAGACGGCGATAAGCGTCCAACCTTGCGTTTTGTTGAGCCTGAATCAGCGGCATTTATGCTGGATATTCTTGTTCAGCGTCAGAAAGATGGCCTAACCCTAAAAACGCGTAAAGCCGAGAAGACAGCCATCGAAATGGATCGCGATTTGGATCTCAATATATATATGGATGATAAAACGCGATCCACAAACGAGCAGGTTCAAAACGCCCCTCATTCAGTAATTTCTGAGGCTTTGGCCGTATTGCCGGTGGCTGTTCCTGAGTCCTGGGCGATGAGTGCGCTTTCCGGTGAGGAGCTGGCCACTATGTCATCATGGTCATCAGCCAGCATAGCTATGACGTTTGCATCTCTGTATCTCACAGAGTTCATGGATCACTTGTCCAGCAATGAATTGCGGCGGTTACGAGAATACATTACCGGGAATAGCTCATGCAGCTACGAAGAGCAGGGAGCTTTCTATGGGTAATCAGTGGATATTATCTTTGTGTCTCTTGCTTTGTGTGTTCCAGCAATGGTTTTGGTTCATAGATCGAAAGTCTCACAAGGAAAACATGAAGGCCAGGAAGGCGATGTTTCGTGGTGAACAACTCGCGCAGACTTATCGTATGTGGAAACGCTTCTATCGTGATTTTTCGGTGAACGGGGAGTAAAAATATGTCTACTACTGCATTTTTGGACAAACTTGATTACCGTCAGCTGCAGTTCTGCCGGGATGAATGCGATCGACGCATTAAGGCTATCCAGGAGGAAGAAAAAAAGGTCGCCTGGGCTGTAACAGATCGTGGCCTTATCTTTGGCTGGTTCCGTACGGAGGATTACCTGAAAGCAGTGGAATTATTGGCGCGTAAGGCTGCTGAGCGTTGGGAACGAGCCGACAAGGAAAACCCGGAGACGAAGTATGAACTGAATCTCTACATCGAGGGCAACCGTCTACCATTGTCAGAGTATAACGCTTTGTTTGCTGATGGTGAGTGGGGTTAAAAATGGCTGTTCAATCATACAAACACCAATCCCTCTTGGATAAGGGATACATTCGCATCAAGCTAAGTCGTTCTCAGCATAAGGCCATTTTTAGGGTAAGGAAAATTCGTATATGGGATACGTATGCGTATTACTATAACGGTGAAGAGGTTATTGTTGAGCACTTTCTTGCCCGATGGTTTGTAGCCCTGATTTTTGTCCCTTTTCTGTTAATTGGCACTTTGGCAGACGGTTTTCCTAGCACATGGCAGGAGCTAAAGAAATGCCTTTTCCCGCATAGATACGGTAGCCTTTCGGCAGACAGCTGGCGAGTTATACCTGGTAAACATTCTGTGGATGAGCAACCGATTGTTGATTACTGGTTGAAGCGTATGGCTGATGCTAAAAAAGTTGATTGAGTTGCGATAACTGTTACAGGAGATAAAGTGAAGAGTTTTATTTTTGTTTTATGTTTTGCCTTTTCTGCTGCGGTTTATGCCCAGGAAGATAGCATTTCTGTTATTGACTCATCAGCAGAGCTTGCATGTAAAAATAATCCCGATGCTGCATCAAAAGAATCATGCAAAGAACTGCTCCTTTCGACGGCTGCATTTGCTTCTGAAAATGCAAAATTTTATTCAGCCTTTTGTCGCGGCTATGTTAAGGAAGAAGATAAAGAAAAATGTGATGATGCCGGTAAGTTAGTTAGGTATTTCCAATCTCTTAATCAGTAATGGCCTTTGATTAACGATCAACTTCTGAACACTCGTTCAAGCAAACTATAAAAACACCTGTCCCCGTGACTGGTCACGGGGTAAAATGCCTTTGCAAATTATTGACGTGTGCGTCGTTTTGACGGTAAAGTTACTTCGCTGCGGTAAATCCCGTAGCCGGGACTCTCAACCCCGAAATCCGAACGACGCACAACACGCGCCAGCGTGTTTTTTTGTGTGTATTAGCCTGCGCATATCCGAATTATGGTGGCTCAGGTGGGGCAGCCGAAAGGCTGGCCGGTGTCGTTTGGGCCGGTGTTGAGAACCCCGCTTGGGCTACCACCCCATAGAGATTCTCAACTCTGGTGGTAGCACTGTTTTACCAAACAAGAGTGCATACCATGTTCAAATTCAAATTTGCGGCAGTCGTTCGCACAGACAAAAAGTCACACATCCATCATCTTTCCACCATCGCGTCATCTGAACGGGAAGCTCGTCGCCAGTTCGCCAGCCGGTTTGTCCTGGTATTGTCTGCCCGTATTCCGGTGCGCGAGGTGGCTGCATGAATCAGGTAAAAATGAACACTGTTGGCCTGCTGGAATCGTTGGATGAACGTCTGGCTCAGGTCTATGCGCTCGTATCATCAGCCCATCGGACAGTCTCCAGCTGTGAGGCGTCGATTTATCTCTCAGAAGCAGGGAAACTCCTTCAAATTGCGTGTGAGTTAACACACGAAGCACAGGGATATTCAGCATCGCTCTCGTCGCAATTGCTGCACGGTAAGGAGGCTGAATGAGCGCGTTAGCAGTCTTTTCCTTTCAGGAAGAGCATCAGGTACGTGTAGTGATGATTAACGGCGATCCGTGGTTTGTTGCATCTGATGTGTGTATGGCGGCGGGTATTGATTCTACGGCCATCAGAAAGTTGGATGAGGACGAAAAGGGGCAGGCGAGGTAGACCACACAACAAGGCACCGATAATTCGGTGCCTTTACCGTATGCTTTATCCGAAATATGTCAGCCATGCTAACTGCATTGCTGATATAGGGCTGTTTGCACTGCCGGACCAAGCATAATTCTGGCCATTATAATGAAACTCAACAACGTATGAGCCATCACCAATATTTCTCACAGGCTTAAATACCGGCTTAGATACAGGTGAAGAAGGCGCTGGCGGTTGCTGTTCTTCTACGCTCTCTTCCTCTTCCTCTTCCTCTATCTCAATTTCGTCGTCATCCAGATCGTCATCCTCTGATAATTCATCCGTCTGTTCAGGTATTGCTTCCAGCTCTTCTTCGTCAGGCATAACGATTTCTGGAGAATCTATTTTCAGCTGCCATTGTCCATTTTCGCCAACAAATTGCCCCAGAGCATCAGCAGCAAATTCCAGGTATCGACTAATCATTGTAGGGCTAAATTTGAATGCTCTTAGAGTGCTGTTCGTGATTTTTATAGAGGGGTCATGCTCTACCAGCTGCTTAACTGTGTTATGCAGACGAACCCCGGCATCTCCTCTGGCGAATCCTGGCATTTCGTCATCAAGCTGCTGCAATGCTTCCAGCCTGGTATTTTCGTTTCCAGTATTTGGCCTCCATGTCTTTGAGAAGTTGGCCAGCTTGAATTGCTTATAGTGTAATTGAGTATTTTCATCGTCATGGCCTAAAATTTCCATAAAGAAAACATCCTCATCTACGTTTTTCCAACGAGGATCTACGCGGAAAAACATTTCATACGCAATACGGGCATAAATAGCACGACTATCTTTATAAACACGGCGGTCATCTTTGAAAAATGATTTAACCCACGGGTTAAAAGCCTTTGCTAATATGGCATTAATCCGTCCGTTTTCAGAGCGTGTGTCGTTATCTCCATAACCTTTAACGACATCATCAAAATCAGATGCTGCTGGGCATGAGCGAAGTACATTTATTAAATAAACAAATGTTTTTGCTTCGCATAATGTATATATTTTTCTGGTTATATCATCAGAAGTTCTTTTTTTTGCTTGGCCTAAAAAATCAACGGTATACTTACCAGAAACAGTAAATGTACCTTGATACATAATCTCAATCATTCGTCTTCCTGACAATGCAGCAAGTGCAAATGCCAAAGGAGCCATACCTGAACGAGTGTTTAGATTATTTAATGTAGCAGGGCTATTTATAATATCGTAAATAGCTTGCATATATTTAGGGTAATCAATGACCACCACGTTACGTTTCTTATTGTGCAGAACGTCCGCCCATCGTTGCTGTATAGATGCGCGTTCGGCAGGGCTTAGTTGAAGATGATAGAGAATCTCATGGTTAACTTTTAGCTGATTCAACTCCTCAAGTAAGGCAGATCCTTGCTGTAGTAATTTATATAAATAATCGCGCTTATCTTTCCAGTTATCGCTAGTTAAATCAGATATGGCGAATTGCCACTCTTTATATTTATTTGATAATTTTAATAACTTATTATGACTTTTGTTATCACCAATTCTGATATTAGATAAATCTTCTGATAAAGGGATAATTAATTTTAATTTTGCCTGTAAAGCTGACATTCTCTGGCGAATATCGGCAGCAGGTAGAGAAAGCCATGACAATAGCTCCTCATTATATAAAGGATACTTTTCAGATAGGCGATGTATATTTTTTTCAAAGCTATGATGAAGTTTATCATCAAACCGTTTTCTGGCCCTGCTCATATAGGCATTGAATGTGTTGGCTGTAATTCTTTTTTCTAATCCTTTCCCCCTAAACTTTCGCTTATCATTAAATAATGCATTTTTAAATTTTAATGCAACAGCCTTTATTTTTTTTGTTTTTTCCCCTTGAGGACGGTCAGAGTTATCTATTGACTCAACATCGCTAACAAGTGAGTTTATTAATTCACCGATTTTTACTTTGCTCATCTTTCCTCTCCTGATTATCAGCTCTGATTATCGTAACACAATTTGAGAATAAGATAACTAATAACGCGTTAACTTAGCCACAAACTAACAGAACATAATA
>OOAW01000715.1_pt1 | contig 20823 bp, 26 predicted proteins | sample 1671861 | NCBI WGS metagenome assembly OOAW01 (sample SAMN06348200, study PRJEB24527) | human gut metagenome | reverse complement strand
TCTTTGAGACTGACCACCTCTCCCGCTACCTGCTGGTCCACACCGAACAGGCCATGGACTTCACCGATGTACCCGCTGACGCCTGGTACGCCGGCGCGGTGGCTTGGGCGGTGGAGCAGGGCATCACCTCCGGCACATCGGACACCACCTTCAGTCCCAACGTCTCCTGCACCCGGGCGCAGATGGTGACCTTCCTCTGGCGGGCCAGCGGCTCCCCCAAGGCCACCGGCGTCAATCCGTTCATTGACGTGAGCGCAGACGCTTACTACTATGACGCAGTGCTGTGGGCCGCCGAGAAGGGCATTACCTCCGGCACGACGGCTACCACCTTCAGCCCGGATACAACGCTGACCCGCAGCCAGACCGTCACATTCCTGTGGCGTGCCAACGGGTCTCCCGTAGTCTCTGGCGGTAGCTTCGGCGACGTAGCCGCTGACGCATACTACGCCAACGCTGTGGCGTGGGCCGTGTTCGAGGGTATCACCTCTGGCACCGGCGGTAACAATTTTAACCCCGACGCTGATTGTACCCGTGCCCAGATTGTGACTTTCATGTATCGGGACGCACAGTGAATTTTTCGCAGGGTACAACCTGAGCATCACCCCTGTATAAAGCGGGGGGCGGGGCGGTGAGAATCGTTCCACCCACTAATTTGCGGATTTTGTCGAGATGCTGGACCCTACCCCCAATGGTCATAAAAGAAAGGAGATGCGGGTGATACTCCACCCCTTTTGACCTCCTGCCGTTTCGCTGGAGGCCACGCCAGAAATACATAACTTTTTTTAAACCGCAGATGACCAGCTGGTCATCTGCGGCTCTTTTTTCTCTCGACAGCATCTCCAAGCGTTCCTTATCAAATAAAAGGGAATGTTTGGATATTCTGTCGAGAAATGAGGGCAGTATCGGCTCCCAAGGCTCCGGCTTCGCAAAATTCCGTGAAACTTTAGAAAAATTTTTGCTTTTTGGCGGGAAAACACATTCCTGCCGGGGACCCCCGATTTTCGTTGTTTCCCCACGCAACAACGAAAATTAAGGAGGAACCGAAAATGTTTGATCGCAAAAGCGATTATGCCATGAATAAAAAAGAGTCGGACGCCATCGTTTGCAAAAGCGTCACCGACATACATACCCGCCTGACCCGCGAAGATTTTGCCAGCGACCAAGAGTTTCAGGAATGGAAAGTGTGGTCCGATCAGGATTACCGGGACACCGAAGCTGCTGGACGCAGCTTCTATGACAACAGCCTTCCGCTGGACGAGCGACTTGTGACTGCTGGCCTCTCCATGGAGGAACTGCTGCTGGAAACTATCAGCCAAGCCGAGCACAATGCAGCCCGCGCCGAGCTGGTACAGAAGATCAGGCACAGCCTCACGGAAAAGCAGTTCCGTCGCCTTTCCCTCTATTATCTTCACGGTATGACTGAAGCCGAGATTGGGAAAATGGAGGGCGTGGGGCAGCGGCGAATTGCAACCTCACTGGCCGCTGGTCGAAAAGCTCTCGAAAAAATTTTCAAAATTTTTTCTGATAACAGTGGCTAAAAAGCCGCATTTTTTTGTGATTAGTGAAGGACACACTTTCCTCGATGCCTTCATTGTTTTCTGACAACTGAATACACGGTATTGCAGGCACAACCCCGCGTGAATAGCGGCATAAGGAGCGCCGCCATGACAGTCAGCTTCAGGAGGTGATCGGACAAGCTGGCCGAGCGATCTACGTAATCCTTAGACCCGGCGTGGCACACCGGGCGCGATGACAGCGCGGGCGCATAATGAGACTTTCGTAATGACCTCCCACATCAGAGGGGGAGCCCTGCGGCGCACGTTCAGAACGACGCTGTGGAGCTTTGACAGCCCTGCCAGGGGCGGCCTGCAATATCCCCATCGCCGGGGGTGCGTGGACAAATGCGGCGAACTTCCATCAATCACACGGGCAGCCGTGCCGAATCATCCGTATGTTATGGCGGGCCAAAGCAATTCGGCACGGCTGCATGATGTCTCAAAGGGGGCAAACAACGAATGAAGCAAAACAACAGCGCCCACAGCGGCGATAATCATAACATTCCCCGCATCGGTCTCACCATTGAGGAGGCCGCGTTGTATTCCGGTATCGGCCAAAGCACACTCCGCGAATTGGTGAGTTGGGGCAAAGTTCCGGGCCTGATGGTCGGGCGGAAAATCATCATCCACATCAACATTCTGGATTTCTTTATGCGGGTCAATCAGGGTCGTAATTTGAGAGACCGCGATCAGGTGGTCGGTGTGGAATATCAAGGTCTGGAACTGAGTGCGGTATAATTGAAATGATGGCCGCCCTCTGTTATTATGAGGGTGACACATCACCGCAGTTCCGTTTGCCAAGGAAGGAGTATTATTATGGCAAAGGGTTCTGTACGCAAAAAGGGAAAGAAGTGGTACTATCGGTTTTATGTTGAAGATGCCAGCGGCAATCTGGTTCAGAAGGAATATCCGGGAACGGAGAGTAAAAGCGAAACGGAGTCTCTGCTTCGTAAAGCGATGGAGGACTACGAGCAGAAAAAGTTCGTTGCCAAGACCAACAACCTGACCTTGGGCGATATGCTGGATTTGTGGGTGGAGGAAGAATTGAAACCCGGTTCTCTCAGCGACGGCACGGTTATGACCTACATAGGAGCTGTGGGACGCATCAAGAGATACCCCGTGGGGAAACGGAAGCTAAAGACCATCACCGCAGACCACTTGCAGGCGTTCATGGATTTGGTGAGCTTTGGCGGCACGCTGCCGGACGGCACCACGGTTCGGGCGTTAAGCGTCAGCTCGGCGCGTATCTACTCCGCTGTGCTGCAATCCTCTTTTCGCTTCGCAGTATTTCCCAAGCGGCTTATTACCTTTAATCCTATGCAGTATGTGGTGCGCCGGTCCAGCGGGGATGATTACGAGCTGTTCACAGATGAGGCCGTGGAGGAAAACCCCACACCAACAATCACCCATGAGCAGTACCAGGAGCTGACACAATATCTCCAAAAGAAAAACAATCCCGCTTTGCTCCCCATCCAGATTGCCTATTATACCGGACTCCGCATCGGTGAGGCTTGTGGCCTGACATGGCAGGACATCAATCTGGAGGAACAATTCCTGACGGTTCGGAGAAGTATGCGCTATAATTCAGCACGGCACAAGATGGAGCTGGGGCCGACTAAACGCAAGAAGGTCCGTACTGTAGATTTCTGTGATACTCTGGCCGCCATCTTGAAAGAGGTGAGAAAAAGCCAAGCCGTCAATCGCATCCGATACGGGGCGCTCTACCGTTTGAACTACTATACCACGGTGAAGGAAAAGAACCGCACATACTACGAGATTTATTCCTTGCCCCGCACAGATGAACCAAAGGAAGATTTTACGGAGGTTTCCTTTGTCTGCCTGCGGAGCGATGGGACGTTTGTTCGTCCTGGTGTGGTGTCTCCAGTTTGCAGACGGGCCAACATCACATTCGATAATATCCAGGACTTCCACTTCCATGTTCTCCGTCACACCTTCACAAGCAACATGATCTATGGCGGGGCATCTCCGAAAGATGTTCAGGAGCTGTTGGGCCATTCCAGCGTGAACACCACCATGAACATCTACACCCATGCAAAGAAAGAGACCAAGCGTTCTTCTGCCCGGTCTCTGGATAAGGTAGTAGGTGAAAGCTGAGAGCTTTCCCTTGTAAAAATCTCGTAAGGGAAAAAACAAGGGAAAAGGCCAGGAAAATCCCCCCGGAAGCCTTGAGGCTGCAAGGATTTCCAGGGAGAGCGGCCCAAATATATTAGAAATTTTGATTTGTTGAAATAAAACGGAATATGCGATATAAAAAAAAATTGCAAGAAGATAATCGGTTATAATAGGTGTACTTTTAGTCTGCATATACTTAAGAGAATGAGGAATCTATGAAAAACATATATACGAATGAAATTGCCGAGTTGAAAAAGTGGGTAGAAAATGCAAATCAACAATTGAAGACAGGTTTTCCTTCCCACATAATGAAGTAGATGTTCAAGCGGTCTACCAACGAATTTTTAATATTACAATCCTAATACAGGAAGAATAGCCTTTCTTTGCATCTGTATTGCCTACCATTTCACAGACTTTATTTTTTGGCGACCCAATTAACGGATATAAACTAAATTCTGCCCCTTGGGAGGAACTTCATAAGGAAGTTCCTCCCAAAACTTTTATTAAGTAAGCCCGTTTGTATTTAAATTGCAGGTAAATTCAATATATCGGAGGACTACGATAGCACCGTTGTTGAAGCCTCTGAGATGCAAGCCGTCAATGTTAAGAGTTTCCTAAAAATTGTAAAGAAGCACACCGATTCGTCAAAGCTGACCCCCAGTTTCTGCATGAGTTTGTAAAAAAGGTTGTTGTCCATGAAATTGACAAATCCAGCGACCACCGCGTACAATGGGTAGATGTACATTACAATTTTATTAGGGAAATTGATTTTTCCCCGGAATATCGCAGGTAAAAGCAGTAACAGCATGGAACAGCTTGCCCTGCCCCAAGTCCATACTGATCAGTGCCAGGTGTTCGCCTATCTCCAGAAACGAAGCGCTGCCCCCAGGTAATCCAGAACTTCATCCGAGCCGAGCTAGTGAGCCGTGTCCACAACTACGATGCTGGAGTCCCCCTTCTGGGCTTGTTCCAATACAGCCTGGGACAATATTTGAAACGACCCATGAGAACTCGAAGCGCCTGTTATCGCGTCGATATTGCCCTTGCCCTGTCCTTCTAGAAACTGGCTCGCGTAGTAGCGGGTATACTCATTGGGATAAGTTCCGTTGGCATGAAGCATCGTCTGCATATAGGCGTTATCCCAGCTTTTGATAAAGCCGCTGGCATTTTCCGCGTTATACTCTACAGAGATGATACTCCCGTCTGTTACCAGAATGGTGATATACTCCTTCCATCCATGGCTGAATTCGGATGCCTGGGCAGTGTAGTATCCGTCTTGAAGCTTCGTCTGGCTTCCGCAGGCGGACAGCAGCGATGCTGTCAGCAGCGTGCTCAAAAGTACAGCAGCAATTCGTTTCATTTGCCTCAGTCCTCCTTTAAAACAAATTTTCGTACCTGAGATTGAAGTGCCTCGGCCTCTTTTGCCAGGGAACCGCTGGACAACTTTGTCTCTCCCGCGTTTTGCAAATTGCGGTCCGCGATGCCGGAAATGGTATCAATCCGCTCCTCCATGGCGCTCAGAGCTATCTTCTGTCCCTGGACCGCCGTGACCAACTGGTCCGAAATTGCGCTGATCCGCGCAGATACGTCTGAAATCGCGCGGAGGGAACCGGCGGTATCCGCAGTCAACACCACGCCGGTCTGAATAATTGTTTTGGTGTTGTTAACCATGACCGTGGCGCTCTGCGCAGCCTCAGCGCTCTTAGCGGCAAGCCGCTTTACCTCACTGGCTACAACTGCGAAGCCTTTTCCGGCTGCTCCGGCACGGGCCGCCTCTACAGAGGCGTTAAGGGACAGAATATTGGTTTGGAACGCGATGTCCTCAATATCTTTGGCGATTTTTGTAATCTGCTGCGCGTTGTCGCTGATGTCGTCCATCGCCGAGGACAGAGCCGCCATCTGCTCGTTGGCGCCTTGAACACGCAGGGTAATCTCCTCGGTCTGGGCACGTGTCTGGCCGCTGCTTTCCGTAACGTCGGCCAGCCTGTCTTTCACGCGGGTCACCTCGTGAACCAGGTCTTCGGTGGACCGATTCTGTTCCAGAGACGCCTGATGCAGCTGCGCGGACTGCCCGTTCAGCTGCTCCGCCATCGTGGTAAGCCGGTCCGCAGCGGCGCGGAAGCCAAGGAGGGTCTCGTTCATAGACTGGGTAATTGTGTGCAGGCTGTCCCGAATCAACTCAAAATCACCCTTGTAGTCCACCTGTGGTCCGGTGCGCAGGTCCCCTTCCGCAACATGAGTCAATACCTGCTGGATGTCAGATATGTATCGGTTCACGCTTTCCAGCGTGGCCTCCAGCGTCTTTGTCATGACTTCCAGCTCATCTCCGGTGCCGATAGGGTGTATTTCCGTGTGCAAATCGCCGTTGGAGAGGGCAACCATCCGCTCCGTTACGAGCTTCACTGGACGGGAAATGGAGCGGGCAAACCGCAAAATCAGCAGTATTGAGACAGTTAATCCGACCAGGGTAGCCAGAACCGACAAAAGCATGGCCGCGTTGATAAAATGATTGTAATCCGACTTGGGGACCTGAATGACCAGCGACCACTGGGTGCCGCGAATGGGTGAAAAAGCCACCAGCATTTTTTCCCTGTCGACGGAAAATTCTGTCGCCCCTGTTTCTCCTGTGGTGACACGTTCCGCCGCATTTCCGCCGCCGCCGCTGAGCTGAACCAGCGAGCTCCGCTTGAGGACCAGAGACTGATCGGGGTGGCCGGTCACAAGGCCCTCCCGGTTGACCATGTAGGCCATACCGCGTCTGCCCAGGTTGATACTGCTGATTACATCGTTAAGCGTGTCATATTTGTATACGCCCATCACATAGAGCGCGGTTTCGCCGTCCGCCTTCACCGGCATTCCCATCATGATGCCCAGCTTGTCCTGGAAAATAGTGGAGGAATTTATTGTCAGGTTGTCTGTTTCCTTCAAAAGTGTGAAAAAACCGCTGTCCAGCTCTTCCGGCGCACTGCCGGTCCCTTGCAGCAGCCGCCCGTTCAAGTCATACAGGCCAATCGTATAAAGCTCATAAATTTCCGCCGCTTCCTCCAGTAACCCCCTGCGGCTTTCCGAGAGCGCTGCGGGGTTCGGAGGGAATTCCTCTATTTCATTGGAAACAGGAACCGCATTTATCCGAGAATCGGCTGCAATGGTCATCATGCGGTCTGCCAGCATATGGACGTTGGCCTCAACTGTCTTAGCCGACTGCCGGGCCATAGGCTTAAGGCTGTCCAACAATATATTGTTGGCAAGTGACTGTAAGGAAAGGGCCATGATTACGCAGCATATAATCACTAAGATTAGGATATTCAGCATAGTATTTTTCAATATCCGCCTGTTTAGGCTCCGCTTTGTCCCCCGGACGGCGAGGAAGCACCTTTGCTTTCTCGTCATGTTTTTGTCGCTCCTTTTTGGGAAAATTTTTTAAATAGACAGAATAAAAGCCGCTAAATCCCACCGGTCAGAAGCTGTGTACCGTGTCAGACCGGCGGGTGACAGACTTTCGGGCCAAGTATAACACAGATTATCTGGGAATGGAAGTATTTTTTGAACGGCCCTGCCTGATCTGAATAAATTGTTGCCAGGTTGTTCAGATTAGGTAGGGTAATTCTTTTCCTGTAGCGCTGTGTTTTAATGATAATAGACTTTTCTGCTCGATCAGGACATGGGTGGACGGGATAAAGCCGGTTATATACACAAACCAAAATAAACACCAGCGGGGTGAGGGCATCCTGCTGGTGCGGTTGTGTATGTAGCCGGTTTCCTTATTTGTCCGGGGGGAACAAGATTTTTGGAAAACCTCAAGAAAAAATTCCGTTTTAGGCGTTAAAAGTTGTAATAGGAGGTGTGAGAGAAATTCTGAGTGACAGCAAAACACTCTTACCCGCTGTTATCCTGTCCACAGGAATAGCGAGCATCGGACTTCGCCCCCCACGGGCCAAAATCCATTTTCAGGGGAAACCCCTGAATACCCCCTCCCACAGCGGAAATTTGACAAAATGGAGGAATCACTTTGAGTACGCACGATGAAAAAGTCCGTCTGAAAATCACACTGACCGAAGAAGAAAAGACCAAGCTGGAACGATTGGTGGTCTACTGCCCGGAGATGACAGAAGAATGTTTGCGGTTTGAACGGCTCGTTCTGCTGTTGCAGGAGGTGACCTGACGTGGCGACCACCAGCCTATGGCATATCAAGGGCTGGCTCAGCGACCTGATCGCTTGCGTGGAAAACCCGCAAAAACCGCAGACGGCTCTTTCGTCACCTCTATCAACTGCCTGAAGCAAACGGCCTTGCGGCAAATATGATCCTGACCAAGCAGCGGTATGGCAAAGAGGACAAGTACATTACGTGCCATGGCCTATCAATACTCAATTCTGGACGAATATTCATCCACGAATTACCCAAATCGCTAAAGAACTAGCAGGTTATCATACTGTTTTTTTATATATGCCGTGATAGGATTGTAACTTTAATGTGTGTTTGACTCTCACACCTTTGCGCATACTCTACTATATCCCGAGCATTACTGGCCGAATGCCACACATAAGCAATCAGATAATCACTATGCTCTACCATATATCGGTTGGCACGGACGATAGCGGCCCGCTTCGGAACTGTTTCCATTCCCGGCGGATAGAACGTACCGTCGAAACCAGGCGGCGTTGGGGTAGGCCGGCCATAGGGATGGTAGGGCAGCAGCAGAGTGAGCGTCACCTCCGGGTGGCGCTTCTTTGCTGCCTTGACACACTTTGCCGCCAGTGCATCAAAGCGGTCATATCTGCCTACAACAAAATCGGACACGCCGTATTCGGTTATGTGGCGCTCAACCTCAGCAGCCAGTTCACCCATTAGCGTCTCAGGGGCCTCACGGTGTCCAATAAAGAAACAGGTTGACATAGTATCCCTCCTTACTTATCTGCGATATATCGCAAGTTCATTATAGCATGGATTTTACATTTGGGATATATCCTACACGATAAATCGCAAATTTGGCTAAAATAGGAGCATCACACGGGAGGGAGTGATGCCGCAATGAATGCCAAGACAGCGGTTGCTCGCCGCATTCATGCGCTATGCCTGGAGCGGAATATCGCAATTAACGCCCTTGCCAACCAATGCGGCGTTGCGCCCTCTACGATTTACAGTATGCTGAACACTAAAAGCAAGAATCCGGGAATTGTTTCCATTCAAAAGATTTGTGACGGCCTGGAAATCAGCGTTCGTAAATTTTTCGATGATCCACTGTTTGAAGATCTTGAGCCTGAGATCAAGTAGCAAGCCAGGAACGTCACCGCTCCTGGCTATGCTCTTTCCTATGACTCTCCCTGTTCTGCTTTCCCTGTAGCTGTTGAATCGTCTGGCGGATAGATACCGGTTCTGCTGGCTCATCCAATATTGTAGCAACATCCTTTTGGCTCTGCGCCAAAATCCCGGAATCAAACTTCTTGCCATAGGCAGTTTGCAACCGTTGGGCTGTTTCCCGCTCTTTGTCAGGCCGAATAGCGTGACGGGCGGTATCCAGTTCCATGGCATCCATATCCGCCGCCTGTTGTTGCAGTTCAGAGTACTGCACCAGTGCCGTATCCAGTTCGGCAGTATATTTTTTCTCCTGCTGGTTCAGCGTTTCCAGGGAAGATTCCATCGACGCAATATGCTGTTTGATCTCGTCCATGCCATGATTGTCCGCACAGTTAAACTGATTGAGCAGCAGGGCCTTTTCGCTTTTCAATTCCTCAATATCTTCTGTCAGACCGGCGATTTTCTGCGCCAATTCCCGATGCCGGAATATCTGGATTGCCGGGGTGTTTTTCTTTTCATTCAGTAAAACCCTGCGCTCCTTGATTTTAGCCGTGAGCTGCTTAACAATATCCACATACTGCTTGATGCCCGGCTGAACAGCATGGAGCGTATCGGTAATTTGCCTTTTCCCAGACCCAATATGCAAAAGCTGATACCGAAAAACGATCATCTTTTGCCGAATGGTTTCCATTGCCTCCGCTATCGCTGGAACAGTGATCTTCACTGTATCCATCAATTTCTTGACCAATGATTTCAGCTCCCGCAGCAGGGCGTTGTCCGCCTTGATCTGCCGGTTCAACTCACAGCGGTCAGATATGACGCCCTTCTTCTCTAGCGCATGGGCAGCTACACCCTCATGGATAGTAGGCTGTTCATCCAATCCTCGCTCGGCGTGACCTCGGTGATCGACACGCTCCTCATGCCCGGACCGTTCCAGACAGCGGTTCACTGCATTGGCCCATGCCGCCCGCCATAAGACAAGCTGTTCCTCGCTGTTCCAGCGGGCGGTGATGGGATTCTGCCGCCCGTACTTGGTGCTTTTCGGATACTTGGATACACGTTCCAACCCCTGTGCTTCAGCCACTGAGGGTGTCGTATAGACCTTCTTTCTGCCCACCTTATACTGATACTGTTTCTCCCAGCCCTCCACCTGCGCCAACTTGAACTCCGCCGCCGTAAAGCCTCGTTCCTCCCCATTGCGGATACACAAATATTCCTTCTCTGTTTTATGCTGCCATTTGCCATCCTTGGTCAAAGGCCGCACGGTCAGCATGATATGAGCATGGGGATTGTGACCATCCGTGTCGTGGATACACACATCGGCACACATCCCCTCCGCCACAAAATTGGCTTGGATGAAATCAGTCAGCAAGGCAATCCACTCATCCCTGCCCAGTTCGACCGGCAGAGCAACGACAAATTCGCGGGCGAGGCGGCTGTCCTTCGTTTTCTCCGCTTCCTCCACGGCGTTCCAGAGGACCTCTCGATCTGCCCATTCTGTCGGTGCCATATCTGGCAGAAAGATTTGCTGCCAAACAAGCCCCTGCTTTCTGGTGTAGTCATGCTGAACGCCGTCGTAATCATTATACATTCGAGAGCAGCTTATGTAGGCCGCTGCCGCGACAGCAGAACGACCTGTACCCCGGCTGATGACCTTTGCCTCTAAATGATAAATTGCCAGTTTTTATACCTCCGTCCTTCGTCTCCCGTCCATCGTCCTTCGTCCCCCGTAAACAGCGAAAAGCTGCCAGTGGCAGGTTTTCACTGGCGTATGGAACAGGGCGGCGCATCGATCTGTTCCATACGCACCGGGAATGACCGCAGTCATTCCCGGCAGGCCCCCGCAGGGGCCGCATCCCCCTCGGAGAGCGCACGGTGGCCGAAGGCCATACCACCGCCCGCGCAGCTGGTGGTGAGTAAGTGCGCCCTTCGGGATAAAAAAGAGGAAGGCCCCCGGTTTCCCGGAGACCTCCCAGCCGTTTTCAATCGTGCGCTGCCAGCTTTCGCCGTAGGTATTCTTCCAGATTATCAAGCCCTACCGCCTGTACTTCCGGCAGCACTTTTTCCAGTACAGCGCCCTTCTGAATGAGCCGCCTTGTCCGGGCTTTTCGCTCCTTCACCCGGTCCCGTGCCTGGGCTTCCTCCAAGCGGTGCTTTGCCTGCAACAGTTTCTTTTCTTCACTTGTCATGGGATTACCTCCGTTTCTGCCAGATCAGGTCATAGCCCAGCACATCGGCCAGTTCCACAACCTCCTTGTAGCGGATGGATTCCCGCTGGAGCTTGGCGGACAGGTTGGAAACACTGTCCGACCAGCCGTATTCCTCATGGAGCCGGTCAACTACCTCCTGCATGGTGTATCCCGCCCGGACGATCTGTGCCTTGATTTCGTTGCGTACCGTCATCATCAAAAATCCTCCTACATTTACTTGATAAAAATGCGAAGCCGGTACGCCCTCTGGCATAACCGCTTCGCTGTGTGGTGAAAAATCTCCTTGTCACCAAATCCGTTCAGAATTGCCGGTGTGATGTCCTGTCCATAGGTCGCACCTTCCGACTTTTCCGTTTCGTGTGATTTGGCTTGAAACCGTGCATTTTCCCATGATTCCATGCACCCGGTTCACCGGGGCGAGAAGCACGGTTTCGCAAAATGATTTCTTCCAACCGTCAAATACTTGCCGATTCTCACTTGCCTTGATTTACCCCTCCGATTTGCCAGTGCTTTTTTGAGATATAACCGCTGAATTGCTATAAAAGAGAGAACAACGGTCAATCAAAGCGTACGTACGTACACGGTATCAGCGCCGCCATTCCTCCGGTACATCTTCCGGTACGTACGCATCGAATCACCGGAAAACACTGATATATGATTTCTCACCAGTACCTCAATCCCCAGAAATCCACGCACCCGCCGTCCGGCTGCGTTGGTCACATTGTTGCAGTATTCCAGATTGTAGCGGCTCTGGCAGGCGATCAGGGCTTCGCTGAAGCTGCGGGGTTTCAGGGCAGGCAGGTTGTTTTCGGTACAATAAATCTGGTATGCCTCGTACAGCTCTTTGGAGCTGGCAGATAGATTAGCTTTCAGGCGAACATACCCGTCAGAATCCAGAAAATTATAGACATTGTTGTTGTCCCGTTTGACTGCCTCCCGATTGTCTTTTGTGCGCTGGCTCTCGGTAAACTTAAAATTGTTGGCAGCCAGCCGCTGAAATCCCTCAAAAGCCCACAGCAGAATACCCTCCACCTCGGCTTTCATCTTCTCGGCAAGGTCAGGATCATCCACACGGCCAGCCGGTTTTTCTTTCGTGGTTAGCACCAGCTGGCGGCGATAAAATCCGTCGCTCCGGTCAAACAGCGCCTGCAAATCTCCGTTGGAGAAAGCCAGCAGCCGGGCGCACATCCATCCTTGATAGCTCTGCTTGCCCTTGCGCTCCAAATCCATCTTGCCCTGGGCAGTGACGATGGATTTTACATAGTTGGTCTGGCGCAGGGCTTCCATCCGCATATCATCATCCACGCACAGAAGGATATGCTCCAGGTCGGCACGGGCAAACCGATTCTCGGATATTTTCCCGATGCTGCCATCCTTCATGTTGGAACCGAACAAAGTTCCCATCACAGCGCCGATCTGCGACTTTCCTTCGCCGCCGCTGCCCTTAATGACCATCATCCGCTGTCCCTTGTTGCTGGGAATCAGGCAGTAGCCGATATATTCCTGCAAGGTGGGGATGTCCTCCGGGTAGAGCAGGCCATCCAGAAATTTCAGCCAGAGGACAGGTTTCGGAGCGTTGGGGTTGTAGGCCACGGGGAAGCGGTTTCGGACGATTTTCGGCTTTCCCTTTGCAAAGGTTCCATCCAGAAAAAGCGTCCCGTTGGAAAGATGAATCCGATCCGGCTCCGGGGGGAAATCCTCCACCAGTGCTGCCAGCTTCATCAGCTCCACAATGTTGCTGATTTTGCGGGGGATATTGCTGACCGCACAGCATTTCAGCTTCTCAAAGATCTCTCCCCGCAGGGGCAGTTCATCGGTTACACGGCCATCGGGTGTGAAAAAAGCCCCGTTTGTGAAGAGGATCTTGTGCGTCTGCAAGAACTCCTCACAAAACAGGGCTTCGTTTATGCTTTTGCCATCGAACCAGACGGGCATCCCGTCAAGCTGCGCTTTGTTTTTCATGGGCGCTATCCTCCTTTTTCAGCCTGTTCAGCCGTTCCTCCAAACCGGCAATCAGACCGTCCTTGTTCAGCATTTCTATGATTTTTACCCGCTGTTCCAGCTCGGCGGCAATCAGCAAATCCGCCAGATACTCCACGTAGTCCAGCATCTGGCAGGCTTCCACAAACCGGTCATCCAGAGCATCTTCCGGCGTCTTGGGTGCGTACTGCACCTTCCAGCTTTCCAGAAGATGCAGATAATCACACAGCACCCGCAGACAGCGCACTTCCTCCTGCCGGTATGCTTTCAGCAGAGGACGCTCCGGTTTGGGCAGGGCAGCCGCCGCAGGGGGCTTGTCCGGGTCAATCCCAAAATCCTGTGCCAGCTTCTGCACTGCCTCGTAACTGCTCAGGCCAAACAGCCTTGCCACAAGGTCGATCACATCGCCGGTGGCCCCGCAGCCGAAGCAGTAAAAATATCGTTCATTCAGCTTCATGCTGGGGTGTTGATCCTCATGGAACGGACAGCTGCACATCCCGTTTCGGTTGACTTGCAGCCCATAGTGTTCCGCTGCATCCGGCACACAAATATTCTGTTTTACCAGTTCAAAGAGTGTCATAAAAATCCCTCCGTTTCAGGGCATAAAAAAACGGCCTGCCCGGTTTGTTTGGGCAGGCCGCAGTCTTTATGCAGTTTGTGATGTTTCCATTTCCTTGGCTTTCCGCTTTTCCTGCCGGTAGAATTTCTCCCGGCAGGCGGGTTTGCAAAATTTAGCGTTGGGGCGGACAGACTGGAACGGCTCTCCGCAGCACTGGCATACCAGCTGGTACGGTTCACCCGGAACGATGAGCCCCTCGGCAATCTTCTGTTTGCGCTCCTTCTGGCGCAGATACTTTTCATGGTCACGGATGCGCTTCTGGCGGCGCTTTTCCTCCGCAGCCAGTTCTTCCTCGGTGGGTTCGGGCATGGGCACTTCAAACTTCCCGATAAAGTTCAGATAAATCTCGATTTCCTGCACCCGTTCCCCGGTGCTCCTGTCCGGGGCATGGACCAGAATTTTCTCCACAAATTCATGGATCATAGGGGCGGTCAGCTCGGTGAAATCCGTATATTTCTGTGCCAGCGCCAGAAAGTGACTGGCACGGTCGGTGTCCTCATGAAACTGGTCCAGCTGCGCCTGCTCGGAGGCAAGCAGCTGTTCCAGCTCGGCCTGTTCCTTCTCATATTCGGCACACAGCAGCTCGAACCGTTTTTCCTCCAACTTGCCCATGGCATAGGTTTCATACAGCTTTTTAATCAGCACATCCAGCTCGGCGCTGCGTTTGCGCTCTTTGGCGACCTTGCGTTTCAGCTCCTTGGCCGCTTCCTGCTGGCGAACCTGTGAAATGCTGCGAACTTTCTGAATAAATTCCTCCTTGTTCTGGATGGCATAGTTGGCGGTGGTGCGGATGGTTTCCAGAATCAGGGCGTTCAGGGCCTTGGTGCTGACGGTGTGGGAAAAACACATCTGGGTTTCACGCTCAAAGGTCAGGGTGTAGGTGGAGCAGTTATAAAAGTCGGTTCCATACTCCCGCCCGTCCTTTTTGCGTTTGCCCCGGTGGTTATACATCTTGGCGCCGCAGTCGGCGCAGAACACAAGGCCGGTCAGGGGATTGGCGACGCCGGTGGTATCTGTCCGGCGCACCGTCCGCTTCACCTGCTGAGCCAGCTGCCAGGTTTCCGGGTCAACAATGGCCTCGTGGGTGTTCTCAAAAATCAGCCAGTCGGACGGGTCATTTTTTACCCGCTTATCCCGATAGGACTTTTTGGAAGAACGGAAATTGACGGTATGCCCCATATACTCCGGCTTAGTCAGCATGGAGCTGACCGTAAAACCGTACCAGTCATAGGGGCGGCTGGTGTCCACGGTGTTTTTCCGGCTGCCTCTGCCGTTGCGGGCCAGATAATAGGCGGGGCACTCCACCTTTTCCTGTGTGAGTATCTTGGCGATCTCATGGGGGCCGTGCCCCTCCACCGCAAGCCGGAAGATCCGCCGCACCACGGCAGCGGCTTCCTCGTCCACCAGCCAGTGGTCCTTGTCCTCCGGGTCTTTTTTGTAGCCATAGATGGCGTTGTTGGTGGTGGGCTTGCCCGCCTTGCCCTTGACACGGTATGCTGCCGAAACCTTTTTGGACTGGTCACGCAGATACCATTCGTTCATGATATTGAGAAAGGGTGCAAACTCGCCGCTGTCCTGTTCCTCGCTGTCAATGTTATTGGCGACAGCAACAAAATGAACCCCATTCTGTCGGAACATTACCTCGGTGTAAAAGCCGGTTTGCAAGTAGTTTCTGCCAATCCGACTTAGGTCCTTACACAGCAGATGGGCCACCTTGCCCACCTCGATGTCCGCCACAAGGCGCTTCCATGCGGGACGGTCAAAGTTGCCGCCGGACCACCCATCGTCTGTGTAGTGGACGATATTGGTGTAGCCCCGCTGTGCTGCATAGCTTTCGAGATAACGTTTCTGGTTCAGAATGGAGTTCGAGTCGCCCGTGAGGTCATCGTCACGGGACAGGCGCTCATAGAGCGCAGTGATTTTTTCTTCCGTCTGTCTGTTTGCCATATCAGGCGCTCCTTTCAGACGGACGGCTCATTTGTGGCAGTTCTATTATACCACATTCCGGCTGGTTTGCCAGCCCGTCATTGCGGATCAGCCGCAGAATTTTATCTTCCATCGTTTCCTCGGCGGTTTCGCTGAGGTAGACACGAACTTTATAGGTGGTCTTGCCAATGTGCCGAGTCAGAAACACGGCGTTTTTATCTGCCATAGAACCTCTCTTTCTTGCGCTTTCAGCGCATCCGGTGTATATTGTTGTTATAGTTCCGATGTTTGTAATCTGTGATTGTGTTACTTCTTTTTTGTGTCAAGCCTGAACATGGCGAAAGCCCCCTTTCTCCTGCGTGAACGAGCCAATGTAATCCAAGTAACTTTTTTTCGGATTACTCTTTCACTAATAGGAGAAATCCGGGGTGCAAAACGGAACCATTTTTGAAAAATCGCAAAATATTTTTTTGAAAAGAGGTGGGGTCATGGCGTATCTGTCTGATGACGAGCTTCTGGATACCGAGGGTGGCTTCACCGGATGGGACGCTGGGGCAGAAGAAACGCTGGAACAGGCGCTTGCGGAAGAACGTCTGTCCGAGCTGGAAAGTGAGCTGGAGCAGGACGAGCATCCCATCGACTATGAAGCAGAGCTGGAGGACGAGGAGGAAGAAGCTGCCCCGGTCAGTGATAAACGGCTCAAACGGGAGATGAGGGCCGAGGCCATACGGCGACTGGAGGAAGCAGCACGCACGGAGAAGGATTTCCGGGCCGTGGTGGAGGAATGGAACAAGCTGGACCGGAACCGGGAGCGCCGGGAACGGGACCACGAAAACCTCCGTGGGGATGTGCCGCTGGAATATCAGGCGGTGCCGGAACCGAAGCTTATTCCCCGCTGGATGAACAACCCCACATACCGGCAGCTGATGGCCGGGAACTTTCCGGACATCCTGTTTGACTGCCCCTATGAGATGCACAACCTCACTGCCGACGCCTTTATTTCCCGCATGGTGGAAGAACTGAGCGAGGAACACAAGGAGGTTTTGCATTTCCTCTCTTTGCGGTTGTACAGCACCACCAGGCTTGCCGCTGTGCGTGGGCAGTCTGACCGCAACATCCGCAAGCTGCGAAAGACCGTCCACAAAAAATTGCAGCGCCAGATGTATGACCATCTGTGCGGCAAGCAGGAGCATGGTAGCAGCTTGACCTTGCGGGAACGCCAGTTTTTGGAGGAATACTCGAAAATTGCAAGGAAACAAGGCAAGGGCGCCGTGATCCGGCGGGAGAATAAGACCAAGCGCAGAAAAAAGAAAAACCGCCCCTGATAATTGGGACGATTAAGGAGAAAGGGCGTGTATGATGAAAAATTTATTTGAACAGTCCCGTTCCCATTGGGTGCGGTACGATCATTACGAGCTGAAAACAGCGGAAGATGGCAAGCGGTATATCACCCCCGGCAAGAGCGCAAAGCCGGATGTCTACAATCCGCTGAAAGAGGTCCCCAACATTGTGCTGGATGCGCTGAATGTGGGGATGCTGATGATGGGGCGCAAGCCGGAAGCAGAAGTGGAAAAGGCGGTAATGGAGTTTATCACCCGGTACGGCCTGCTGGGCCTGATGACCGCCCTGCCCACCACGCCGTCCTTTATGGACTATGAGGCGGTATACCTGCCCAAAAACCACTTCATTAAGGAAGAATCCATGGCGACAGACAAATACCTGTCCCTGTTTTATCCTTTTGACCAGCTGGACTTGGTGAAGAAAGGCATAGAATCCACGTGGAATGTGTCCGGTGACCGGACGATGATTGCCCTGACCATGACCTTCATGGACGAGCCGATGGCGAAAAACATGAGCTTCCAGCGGGAATATGCGGAACCCTACGAGTGGGTTGCTCAACAGTTCAAGGACTGGGCCTTTACGCTGACCACCGCCTTTTTCTACTACAATGACTATGATTTCATGGGCGAGGACGAACGGGGGCTGCACCGCAAGGCTATGGCCGCATTTGGCGGGATTGCCCCCACCTACCACATTGAGCTGCTGGATAAGCCCACCATTTACTGGGATTTTCACTCCCTGCTGCTGGGTATCCAGATGATGTTCAGCTTCATGCTGGTGGACGGGGAGCAGCCCCTGCGCCTGTGCAAGCACTGCCAGAAGGTGTTCCTGGGCAGCAGGTCCAACGCCGCCTTTTGCAGCCCACGGTGCAAAAATCAGTACAATGTCTACAAGAGCCGGGGAAAGAACCGGACGGATGGAGGTGACGAGGAATGAGCGAGGAACAGGGACTGACCCCGTATGAAACCAGAGAAATCCTCTTTTACAAGACCGAAAATGGAGAAGTGCGGGTGGAAATCCTGCTCTTTCAGGAAAACCTCTGGTTGACGCAGGCAAAAATGGCAGAGCTGTTTGAGGTACAGAAAGCAGCCATTTCCAAGCATCTGAAAAACATTTTTGAATCCGGCGAACTGAACGAGGATTCAGTTGTTTCCAAAATGGAAACAACTGCGGCGGACGGGAAACGGTATCAGACCAACTATTACAATCTGGACGCCATTATCGCTGTGGGGTATCGTGTGAACTCCAAAAAGGCGACCATGTTCCGCATTTGGGCAAACAGAGTGTTGAAAGAGTTCATCATCAAAGGTTATGTGATGGATGACGCACGGCTGCGGGAGCCGGAGAACTTTTTCGGCAAGGATTATTTCGATGAACAACTGGAGCGTATCCGGGACATCCGGGCCAGCGAGAGAAGGTTCTACCAGAAAATCACGGACATCTATTCCCAGTGCAGCGCCGACTACGATGTGGAAAGCCCCATCACAAAGGAGTTTTTCGCCACGGTGCAGAACAAGCTCCACTATGCGGTCACCCATCATACCGCCGCCGAGATCGTATATGGCCGTGCCGACAGTACCAAGCCCAACATGGGGCTGACCACATGGAAAAACGCCCCCAAAGGCCGCATCCGCAAATCGGATGTCACCGTCGCTAAAAACTATCTGAACGAAACGGAAATGCGTAACCTGAACGAGATCGTCACCATGTACCTGGACTATGCGGAACGGCAGGCCCGCCGGGGAAATGTCATGTATATGGCCGATTGGGTCAAGCGGCTTGACGCATTTTTACAGTTCAACGAGGAAGATATTCTGCACGATAAAGGCAAGGTGACCGCCGCCATCGCCAAAGCCTTTGCCGAGAAAGAGTTTGAAAAGTTCCGGGTATTGCAGGATCGGACCTATCAGAGCGACTTTGACCGGCTGGTTGCGGAAACTTCGGATGATCTGACAGAATAACCATATATACAGAAAGCCCACGCCACTGGTATCTTTCCGGCTGCGTGGGCTTTTTCGGCCATCGCTTATTTCTTGTTTTGCAGCTGTTCATGGGCCTCCTGCTGGACAATCAGCCCCGCCGAAAAGCCATACTTGAAATGGCTCTCACTTTCCTCGCACTGGGCGATAGCGTTCTGCGCCCGGAGTTCCTCCACCAGAGCATAGTCCTCTTTGCTGAGCCGCTGGGATAACTGCTCCACCAACGCCGCACAGGTTTGGATCGCCTTGCGGTATTCCGGGGATGTGGGTACAACGGTTTCGCAGGGATAAAACTCTCCGTTATACATGGCTTCTAAAATCATGGTGTTCCCTCCCTCAACAGTAGATCAGTTCAGCCAAGATAATCTCCTCGGCCCTGTTGTGGATGGAGTTCATGGAGCGCACCCATGCCATCTGGTCGGCAGCTTTCAGGGCTTCTGTGACGCCCTCCTGCTGCATCATGGCTTTTTCAATGATTTCTAACCGCTCCCGGCAGGCGGTGTCGATTTCCTCCAAATGGGGAAACAGCTTTTCAGTGACAATGAGATCGGTATACAGAATGGGCCGGTGTTCTTTTAGGTAGGCACGGCGCAACCGGCCATATTTCCCGATATGGTACTCTTTGGTGTCCGATAACACAAGGTCGGGAATGAGATAGTCGCCGCATTTGGTGTAAGTCAGTTCCATACAAGGCTCCTTTCGTGGGAATGTGGTTGACAGTTACGGTAGGTTTGAGGGCATCCCTCCTTTATCATAACTGTCTTTTCATTCGCCACAAATGAGCCGCCAGTCATGATGTAATGTTTTTGGGTGTAATCCACCCTCTATACATTACATCATGATTGGCAATGCTGTTGCTCTCGCCGTCCAGCGCATCCTCTTGGGACAGGCGGGCGTATAAAGCGGTGATGTTGTCGGGATAGTTTGTGTTTGCTGTCATGGTTCATTCCTCCTGTAATGAACGCCCGACAAACAGGTTGCTGTCCTTATTATACCGTGCTTTGTGGTCTTTGTCAGCATCTGTGATGGTTTCCGAGCGGATGAGCCGCACCATTTTGTCATAGAGCGCTTCCGTTCCGCCGCAGGAAGTTTCGATTTCAAAGACCGTCCCGCCGATCTTGTAGTAGATAGTTTCTTGCAGCGGATTTCCTCTTTTCGGGAGATAATCGTTCTCTTGTACTTTTGGCTTCTGTTCCATTCCATTCCCGTCCTTTCCGGGAAAGCCACAACAGAGCAAGCATAGGGAGTGTAGCCACACTCCCGCAAAATCTCCGTTTCCGGCCTGCTGCCGGAGCGGAGATTTTTGCTTGTTGGGAGCTTCCCAAACCCTTGTTTTTTGCTTCGCCAATATAACGCTGGAAGGGACAGAATCTGCCCGCAAAATGAAAACTTTTAATTTTACATTCCGTTTCTTGTATCGTTCTTTTGTAAGAACTATAATACTATTATCGGAGGTGCAGACATGGATTACATAACAGTCAAAGAGGCAAGCGAAAAATGGGGCGTGACACCTCGTAGGGTAAATTATTATTGTGCCGGTGGGCGTATCTCCGGCGCTGTGAAGATGGCTGGTGTTTGGCTGCTCCCAAAAACTGCGGAGAAGCCGCTTGATGGTCGGACAAAACAAGGGAGAGAACTGTGCCATGAATAAAATTGTAATTATAGATGATGACAGAGAACTGTGCGCTTTGATTAAACGCAGTGTGCTATCAGAAAATATTGAAGCTGATTTTTGTAATACCGGAAAAGAGGGCTTGCAGAAATTAAAAGAGCAGGAGTATC
>OOAW01000698.1_pt1 | contig 21257 bp, 25 predicted proteins | sample 1671861 | NCBI WGS metagenome assembly OOAW01 (sample SAMN06348200, study PRJEB24527) | human gut metagenome | reverse complement strand
CTCACCGATATGTAGGGGCGGGGGCCCACACCCGCCCGCGGGCCGGCGGCTCGTTCTGGAAAACGCTGCGGTAAGCCGGAGAGGACGGGCGGCCACAAGGGCCGCCCCTACATAAAAGTCCGAAGCGTGCTGTTGTGTGCGCATGAATATCGCAGGGGCGGGTGCCCACACCCGCCTGCGGGCCGGTGAGGGCAGAAGGTGAATTGCCCCGCAGGGGCAAGAGAGGCCGCCCTGGGGTGTCGGCCCCTACAGCGGGACGTCTTTGGGAGCTGTAATGTAGGGCCGGGGCTTGTCCCCGCCCGCCGGAACCGCCCACGTTTCAGTTGATTTTCAGGAGGAATTGACTTGATCAACACCAACGAAATTTTGGATACCATACATATGATCGACCAGCAGCATCTGGACGTGCGTACCATTACCATGGGCATCTCCCTGCTGGACTGCGCCGATCCCGATCCAAAGGCCGCCTGTCAGAAGATCTATGACAAGATCACCCGCCGGGCCGAGCACCTGGTGGCCACCGGCGAGGCCATTGAGCGGGAGTTCGGCATCCCCATCGTCAACAAACGCATCTCCGTCACCCCCATGGCCCTGGTGGCCGGGGCGTCGGAGACGGGCAGCTACGTCCCCTTCGCCGTGGCCATGGACAACGCCGCCAAGGCCACGGGGGTCAACTTCATCGGCGGCTTCTCCGCCCTGGTGCAGAAGGGGGCCACCCAGGCCGACAAGAAGCTCATCGCCTCTATCCCCGAGGCGCTGGCCATCACCGACTTTGTCTGCTCCTCCGTCAACGTGGGCTCTACCCGGGCGGGGATCAACATGGACGCGGTGGCCGAGATGGGCCGCATCATCAAGGATACCGCCGAGCGCACCGCCGACCGGGGCGGCTTCGGCTGCGCCAAGCTGGTGGTATTCTGCAATGCGGTGGAGGATAACCCCTTCATGGCGGGCGCCTTCCACGGCGTGGGGGAGCCGGACTGCATCATCAATGTGGGCGTGTCCGGCCCCGGCGTGGTGCACCACGCCCTCAAGGACGTGAAGGGCCAGCCCTTTGACGTGGTGGCCGAGACCATCAAAAAGACCGCCTTCCGGGTGACCCGGATGGGCCAGCTGGTGGCCCAGGAGGCCAGCCGCCGGCTGGGCGTGCCCTTCGGCATCGTGGATCTCTCCCTGGCCCCCACCCCCGCCATCGGCGACAGCGTGGCCCGCATCCTGGAGGAGATGGGCCTGGAGACCTGCGGCACCCACGGCACCACCGCCGCCCTGGCCCTGCTCAACGACGCGGTGAAGAAAGGGGGCGTCATGGCCTCCTCCCACGTGGGCGGCCTGTCCGGCGCCTTCATCCCCGTCAGCGAGGACGAGGGCATGATCGCCGCCGCCCGCTCGGGCGCCCTCCACCTGGATAAGCTGGAGGCCATGACCTGTGTGTGCTCCGTTGGCTTGGACATGATCGCCGTCCCCGGCGACACCACCGCCGCCACCCTCTCCGCCATCATCGCCGACGAGGCCGCCATCGGCATGGTCAACTCCAAGACCACCGCCGTCCGCCTCATCCCCGCCCCCGGCAAGGTGGTGGGGGACACGGTGGAATTCGGCGGCCTGCTGGGCTCCGCCCCCGTCATGCCCGTCCACGCCGAGAGCAGTGACGCCTTTGTGGCCCGCGGCGGACGTATTCCGGCCCCCATGCAGAGTCTCAAGAACTGACGCGGCCGCCCAATCCCCGTCGTCCTTCTCCGCGCCCGGCCTCTGCCGGGCGCATTTTTTTGCTTCAAAATTTCCAAAATCCCCCTAGGAAAGCGGCCCGCTTTGGTGTATACTGGGAGCCAGGACAAGCCTTATTTTGAGGAGGGTCAATTTATGTTAGAGCTGAATACTTCCAACTGCACCCCGTTTCTGCCTAAGGACTGGCTGACCAGCCGGCTGGACGCGCTGGAGAGCGCCCGCGTCAAGCTGGAGGAGGGCAGCGGCCTGGGCGGCGCCTACACCGGCTGGGTTCACCTGCCCCGGGACTACGACAAGGAGGAGTTTGCCCGCATCCAGGCGGCGGCGGAGCGCATCCGCAGCGACTCCCAGGCCCTGGTGGTCATCGGCATCGGCGGCTCCTATCTGGGCGCCCGCGCGGTGGTGGAGCTGCTTCACTCCCCCAATTTCAACCTGACCCACAAGGGCGGACCCGACATCTACTTTGCCGGCAACGGCCTCTCCTCCGACGCCATGCTGGAGGTCATCGAGCTGGTGAAGGACAAGGACTTCTCCATCAATGTCATCTCCAAGTCGGGCACTACCACCGAGCCGGCAGTAGCCTTCCGCATCTTCAAGGCCCTGCTGGAGGAGAAGTACGGCAAGGAGGGGGCCCGCAGGCGCATCTACGCCACCACCGACGCCCACAAGGGGGCCTTGAAGGGCCTGGCCGACGCGGAGGGCTATGAGGAGTTTGTGGTGCCCGACGCGGTGGGCGGCCGCTATTCCGTCCTCACCGCCGTGGGCCTGTTGCCCATCGCCTGCGCCGGGGTGGATATCGCCGCCCTGATGGAGGGCGCCGCCCAGGCCATGGAGGCCCTGGCCGCCCCCGGTGCGGACAACCCGGCCTGGCAGTACGCCGCCGCCCGCCACGCCCTGTATACCCAGGGCAAGAAGGTGGAAATCCTGGTGGGGTACGAGCCCTCCTTCCGCTTCTTTGGCGAGTGGTGGAAACAGCTCTTCGGCGAGACCGAGGGCAAGGACGGCAAGGCCCTCTTCCCCGCCAGCGTGGAGTTCACCGCGGATCTGCACTCCATGGGCCAGTACATCCAGCAGGGTGAGCGCCTGATGCTGGAGACGGTGGTGCGCTTTGCCCGCAGCCGCGGCAGCGTCACCATTCCCCACGACCCGGACAATGTGGACGGGCTCAACTTCCTGGCGGGCAAGGATCTCTCCTTCGTAGCCGAACAGGCCATGCGGGGCACCCTGCTGGCCCACGTGGACGGCGGCGTGCCCAACCTGGTGGTCACCGTCCCGGCCCGGGACGCGCAGAGCGTGGGCTGGCTGATCTACTTCTTCGAGTACGCCTGCGGCCTGTCTGGCTATCTGCTGGAGATCAATCCCTTCGACCAGCCCGGCGTGGAAGCGTATAAGAACAACATGTACGCCCTTCTGGGCAAGCCCGGTTATGAGGACCGCAAGGCGGAGCTGGAGGCACGCCTGAGCTGATTCTCCCCGCCCCCGGGCTTGCCCAGGGGACCTGCCGCAGGCGGGACGGCGCTTTTGCGCCGCAGGGCGGCGGGATTCACTTCCGCCGCCCGCAGATAAAATCCGGGGCCCCCATGGGAGTCCGCTCCCATGGGGCGCAAGCCCGGCTAGGAGGACCGCAAGGCGGAGCTGGAGGCACGCCTGTAAGAACCCCCGTTAATTTTTGGTGAACTTCCGCAAATCAGTTGCAATCGGGCCGCAAAAATGGTAACATAATTGCACAAGGCCGGAGATACGCTCCGGCGGACAATGAAGGAGTGATAACTATGGTGAGAGTGATCATGGGTGTCAAGGGCACCGGCAAGACCAAGCAGATGATCGAGCTCATTAATTCCGCTGTCCACAGCGAGAACGGCAATGTGGTCTGCATCGAGCGGGGCCCCAAGCTGACCTATGACATTCATTATAAGATCCGTCTGGTGGAGGCCAGCCATTACGATATTAAGAGCTATGACTTCCTGAAGGGCTTTATCAGCGGCCTGTACGCGGGCAACTACGACATCACCCATGTCTTTATCGACAGCCTGACCAAGATTGTGGCCTCCGAGGCCACCGACCATGCGGTGGAGGAGTTCCTGGACTGGCTGAACAGCTTCTCCGAGAAGAACAATATTAAGTTCACCGTCACCATCAGCGCCGATGCCTCCCTGGCCACCGACGGCGTCAAGAAATACTTCTGATACGTGCCCTTTCAGCGGGCCCTGCCGGCGGCAGGGCCCGCTGCCTCGTTCCTCCCTCCTTCCGGCGTCAAATCGCTTGTACATCCGGCATACCGCCGCAGAACTTTGGATAATATACCGATTGCGTGGGATTACCTCCCATGATATACTCTTTGGCGAAATAAAGGAGGTGTGAATCATGATGATTGAAATGCAGTTTAACTCCATTGCCCAGCTCCAGCGGCTTCAGGAGATCGCCAGTTCCTGTGACGACGAGATCTTCCTGCACTCCTTGGACGACAGCGTCCGCGTGGATGCCAAGTCCTTCATCGGCCTGTTCACCCTGGACTTCACTCAGCCCGTCAAGGTGGTCACCGATTCCGACTATTTGGCCCGCAAGGTGGAGCATCTCAAGCATAAGATGGAGAAATAAAAACAGGCGTTGGCCGCTGGCCGACGCCTGTTTTGCTATGCAAAAGCATAGCAAAATTGGCCATGTGCCGCTTACAGCGGGACGGCCCATATGCGCAGAAACTTCATGCGCCTAAGCCTTTGCATAATTTCGTGGTGCGCCCTGTGCGCATAAAGTTTTATTTCCTGATCCAGTCCGGGTGCGTTCATGCCTCCCGGCGGCGCAGGAGCGCCCGGAGCGCACAGAGCGCCGCGGCCGCCGCCAGGGCCAGCCACAGGAGCAGGAGGACGTTCTCATTGAAGTACCAGTTCTCCGCCCATCGGGTGAAATCCGGTCGGAACCAGAAGCCGTGGAGCCGCTCCACCGTCCCGCCGCCCAGCCGCACCAGCCGGTCGATCACCGGGTTGACCAGGGGGAGGAACACGCAGGCCGCCCCCAGGCAGGCCGTCCCCTTCCACCAGCGGCTGATGGGGGCGTACCGGCAGATGAGCACCCAGGCCCAGGGCAGGGTCAGGCCGAAGAGAACCGCCGGCAGGGTAGGAATGGGGAACCAATCTGCGCCGTCATAGGCGCAGCTGACCCAGAGCAGGGCGCACAGCAGCAGGGTCTCCGTCCCCAGGTAGAGCACAGCCTTGTGCTCCCCCAGGGGGCGGGGCAGCTCCCGCAGGGCGCCGGGCAGGAAGGCCGCCCCCAGCCCCAGCAGCACCCCCGCCGAGGCCAGCAGGAACCAGTCTCCCCCGCTGAACAGGCAGGCGGCCAGCAGCAGCAGCTCCAGCGAGAGGGTGAAGCCCCCCAGCGTGATGACGCCCCGGTACTGCTTCACCAGGATGGGCAGGAGGGTGAGGCTGGCCCCCACCAGTTCCCCGGTGAGTACCAGCCAGAACCAGTCCAAGGTATGCCCCACCGCCAGATTGCAGATGAGGCAGATCAGGGCGGTGCCGCCGTAGAGGATGTACTGAATCCAGCGCAGGCGGCGCAGCAGGGACAGGTATTTTTTCGCCAGGGTCTCGGCGGTGCGGGCCTCTACGTCCTCGCTGGCGGTGAGCAGCTCGTGCTCCGACACCTGTAAAATGGCGCAGATATCCCGGATCAGGGTGATGTCCGGGTAGGACATGCCGGTTTCACATAGTTAAAGATATTGGTATCATTCAATCAATTTTGCCGATAAAGCGGTAAACAATCTCTATTTCCTGTGTCCTGCTTCCGTCTGCCTCTTTCACCGCTTCATGGACAAGGATTTTTTCAATCAGTGTGTTTAATAGTTCGGCTGTCAGTTCGGACGGACTGGAAAACTGCCTGATTAAATCAATCCATTTCCCTATGCTGTTCTCCTGCTCCCTGACGCTGGCAAGCTGGGCGGTCAATGCCGCAATGCTCTGTTCCTGTTCCTCCTGTTCACGCTGGTACTTCTCGGACAGCATGGAGAAATTGCGTTCCGTAATTTTCCCGGTTACCCTATCCTCGTACAGCTTGGACATGAGGTTGTCCAATTCATTGAGCCGCTTTTCCGCCCGTCGTTTTTCCTGCGCGGCCCGCTTGCTGGAGCTGGCCTGTTCCGTGATATTCGACTTGGCAAGACGCTGTATAATGGCCTGTTCATCACGGTGTACGGCTTTAATCCAGTATTGCAGACGGGAGAGGACGAAGTTATAAAGCACATCATAACGGATATAGTGCATGGAACACTGTCTAAGACCCTGCCCGTTCTTGCTACAATGGTAATAACTGTACGGGGCCTTTTTCCGCTGGTTTGTTGCGTAGGCCAGCGACCACCCACAATCTGCACATTTCACAAGCCCGGCAAAAATCTGCGTTGTTCCGTCTTTCTGCTTTCTGCGGCGGCTGGCGATCTGCTTTTGCACCCTGTCAAAATCCTCTTTTGAAATAATGGCCTCGTGGGTGTCCTCCACTCTCCACCATTCTTCTTTTGGTTTGCGGATTTTCTTCTTGCACTTGAAAGATACATTGGTTTGCTTGTTGTGTATGCTGTTCCCAATGTAATTTTCATCCTGCAATATCTTTTTGACTTGTGCTATCGTCCATGCGTACCGCTTACTCTCTGGCTGGCCCTCGTAGACATGGGCGAATGTGCCGTATCTCTGGAAGTTCAGCCATGAGGGGGTGGGTATCTGTTCGCTTGCCAGTATGTGGGTTATCTTGGCCGCTCCCGCTCCCTGTACCGCCAATGAAAAAATCTTTTCCACTATCCATCGGGTTTCTTCGTCTATCAGCAAATGTCCGGTTTGCTCCGGGTCCTTCCGATAACCTAATGGGGCATAGGCTCCATAATGCGCCCCGTTTTCAAAACGTGTCCGCATGGCTTTTGTCACCTTGCGGGAAATATCACGGGCGTACCACTCGTTTATGACGTTGAGGAACGGGGTAAACTCGCTTGACTGCTGGTTATTGCTGTCTACTCCATTATCTATGGCGATATAGCGTACACCATGAGCCGGGAAAAACAGTTCCATATATTGCCCGGTCAAAAGGTAGTTGCGGCCCAGCCGGGAGAGGTCTTTCGTCACTACGCAATTTATGCGCCCCGCTTCTATATCGTCTATCATACGCTGAAAATCCGGGCGGTCAAAGTTCGTCCCACTGTACCCATCGTCTATATATTCGTCCACTACAAAAAGCCCGTTTTGTTCTGCGTAGCGGCGCAACATCATGCGTTGTGTACTGATGGAATTACTTTCCCCGGCGTTTTCATCATCACGGCTCAAACGGAGATAAAGAGCGGTGTTATATATGGGCTGTTTCACAAAAAATCCTCCTTTCAGAAACAGCCCCCGCACCTATGGAATACACTTTCCAACAAAGATAGTATACCATAAATGCGGGGTATTTTCAATATTTCAGACGATTTTACTATATTTATCGTACTTTTTCTTTGATTTTGCGTTGTATCAGTTCAGTTATCAATTCACTAATTTGCTTCCCATTATCTGTGAAATGTTCTGTCACTTTTATTCGAACATTGTTATATACAAAATATTCTATCCCATTTTCTTCTATCGTCTGCCCCTTTGCCCCCAATGGGGTGGGCTTGTCCATTTCGTCACCCCCTCTCGGTTTTCCTTTTTCAGCGGTGTGCCCTGCGGGGCACTCGTGGGATTTATTGGGGGGCCCTGACCGTCAGCTTCACGCTTTCTTCTGCGTCTGTGAAATATGTGAGGGCTTCCTCCAATGTCCGCACCGTCTTGATTTTCACATACTCGTTGCTGTAATCTTCCTCTATTTCCTTTGTCAGCGGCCCTTGATACAACTTCTTTGCGCGTTGTAAGCCATGTGAGCAATAATATAAATGGTCGTTCAGGTCTATTCTTGTTTCATTCAAATCTTTGGTGATGTACTTTGTGATATATTTTGACACGCCCTCGGCGCTTCTTATTTTCGATATTGTGATGTAGCCAAATGCCTTCTCATAAGCTGGCCAGCGATATATTTGATTTCCCTTTTTTAGCTCAATGAGTATTTGTATCGGCAACTTTTCTTTTTCGCTGAACGCTTTCAAGCGTTCTTCTGGCAGGCCCATCATTAGCCCGTGCATATGCCAATGTATCTTATCGTGGTGAAGTTCTGGTATCAGCAAATATTTTATCGTTGTATGGTGTAGTCTGTTATAGTTCTTCAAAAATGCAGACAACTTTTTCTTATAGGTTTTCAAGTCTTTTCGGTCGTGATATTCTGGATTGAGTGTCAGCGTTACAAACCATTCCCACGGATTACATAGCGCCAGCTCAAAAATAGCCGCTCTTGTCCGGCTCAGGCTTTCCGACAGCTTTCGTTCATTTCCTGCCGTGTTCTTTCGGCCCCGCTCTGGCTCCCCGTCTACCGCCTCATATCCTGTTCGCCGTATCTGCCTGTGAAGCGTTATCCGGTAATAGTCCTCCCGGTACTGCTTCAAGGTTGCTACGTCACACTCATATACTTCGTTCTTGCGTACATACAGTCCATTCAGTAGGCACCACTCCTTTGTAGCCAAATATGTTATTCAGTCAAGTATAGGCCCCTGCTTCGCAGGGGCCGCATAGGACGTATGGTTTCCGCTTCGCTCCACCACACGCCCTATGCGCTCCTTATTCTTCTGGGGCAGATTTTTGAATCGGCATATAATACGCTTGTACTTCTTCATCTCTCACAATAAAGCGGCCTTTGATTTCGGGCGGCAACTCCGTGGCCCGGTCATTGTCCAGCACAATCCGGGAGGCCGCTGGATCTGAAAAGTAACCGCACACCCGCCACAAAAGGTTATTCTTGATTTGACCGTCAAGCACGTCAGCAGATGGGCGAATAAAGCCCATAAGGATATGTACCCCTGCCGCTCGGGACAGGCGGGCCAGAGTACGGAGGTAGTGATCTATCTCGGTGTATAATTCTTTCTCCGCTTTGTCTTTCGGCTTTACATCCAACAGTTCCGCCGCCTCATCCACTACCAACAGCCAGGGGACAAACTGTTCCCGGCCTCGGGCATTGTATTCCTCAATGTTGCTGACACCCGCCTCTTTGAACGCAGCAAGGCGTCCCTTGACTTCGATTGTCAACGCTAACAGCAACTGGCGGTTTTCCTCCGGGTCACTAATAATAAACGGGCCGTAACCATCTTCTAAATCACGGTATTTCTCGGCTTCTTGTTCTACATCTGTGAAGTCCCCGCCGCCTTTGAAGTCAAGCACGCTCACATTCCAACGCTTCTTGATGGCCTGATGAATGATACAACGGAGGAGGCCCGTCTTGCCACTCCCTGTGGCACCGCCGATTAGGCCATGGGGCAGGTTGGAAGCGTCCCACACTACTTTTCCGTTGTAGCCCTCGCCAATGGCAAACCTCGCTCTATCTTCCATGAATTCATCCTGCCACTCGATGTAGGGAGGCAGGGTGGCTTCAATAAAATAAATATCCATAATTCTAATGTCCTTTCTGGACTGCTCCATTTTACAAATTTTCTTGTTATAGAATAGTTCCAAGTCTCCACGTATCTTTTCCCAACGGTCTGTCGGGATTGTTGACTTGAAGCGCATTTTCACAAGATATTTACTTACCTGTTCACGCCCTATGCAACGGGGGATTTTTTCATCACCTTCGCCCTGGAAATTTATCTGCTCAAAAAACCTCTTCAAGCGCCGCTGGGGGATAGATATGATAATGACTGCAAGAGAGGACAGGAGCGAGAAAGATACGCATATGATAATAAAATTCACACTATCCATGACTACGTCCTCCTTTTGGGGGAGGGGCATGGAACATAATCGTCCATGCCCCTGCTTTTTATTTGCTGTTGCCGGCTACTGCCGCTTTGCTGGCTCGACCGCTGACTTTAATTTCCCATTGGGTCTTGGGGCGGATTGTAACTTCCAAGTCATTGAATGACACTTGAATTGGATTTCCAGTATCGGCCGCAGATTGAACTTGAGCCGTAGCAACCGCTCGTCCATCGTCTGCAACCTTAATGTCAATCTTGTCATATCCATATAGAATGGTATAACAACTCTCAAGGTTGCTCGTCTTTTCTCCGGTCACAGGGTCATAAATAGGCGTTCGCCTGTACTCCACCACCGGATAAGTAACATCGCCAATCAGATCACGGAATACTTTCATTATTACATCTCCTTTTCTGAACGCTCACCATCTGTAACAGAACCGTACGCATTTCTGTTTGAAATGGCCTGTATATGGAATGCCCGTCGACATATGTTCAGTTTACTCCTTTCTCTTGAGTTAACCACACCAGACAATAACAGAAAAACTACACATCTATGATTACTATGCTTTCTTGACAATATACACTTATGGGTAGTAAAATGAGAAGTAATCAGAAATACGGAGGAACAACAAATGAGACAGGTTAAAGCACGGGAGGAAAAAGCGACAGAGCATTTTAGGGCTGTAAGGGAAAGAGAGCGGCTTACACAGGAACAGTTTGCAGAAAAACTGGGTGTTTCCAAAAACACCATTAGCCGCATAGAGCGAGGAGAAACAGCATTATCTGCTGACATGGCGTTAAAAGTACATGACGCTTTTTTTATCAGCATAGATTATTTATTTGGGCTTACACCCTACGAAGATGGGGAACCTCTTTGTTCAGCCAGTTGCGAGGAATTGATAAACGCACAAAATGATATTGACCGGCTTACCCTTGAAAATCAGACGTTACGCCGAAAAATGGATACGATAAAAGCCGTGCTGGAAGAAAAAGAGAAACCATTAAAACTAAATGTAAACAAGGCGGTCTGTTCAGATTGAACAGACCGCCTTGTTTTAACTTTCCAGACCTTAATATAGCCCTGCAAAATGTTCGCTGTCCAGATACAAGTCCTGACCGTTCACATACCCGGCAGCAATCCAAGCATCATATTCTTCACGCGATAACTCACGTCCTGTATCATCGGCAAAGTAGCTGTACCCGTAATCGTATATATGTTTACCTTGAGCAATGAGATCCTGACAGGCTTGGTCAATTAGCGCCTGTTGTGTGGCCTCGTCCAGTTCTTCACCTTCATCGACTTTGCCCGCCCAGCCGTAATAAATATCGCTGGTGAAACTGTCCTGCTGGGGGGTCTCACTTTCTTCTTTCATCTCTTTACTTGGTTCATCATCGGCGGGGGCGGAAACGGTTATATCACCGCTCGCACGACCAATTTGGGGTTCCTCATTAGGCTGGTTTTCTTCAGCGGAAGTATTGGGAGCCTCCACAGGGGCAACAGTTCCTATGCTGTTAATATCTTCTGTATCATTAACGCTCCTACCGCCACAGGCGGCAAGGGAAAAAGCTATGGAAAACGCAATGCACAGGCTCCAAATTTTCTTCATAATATCATTTCCTTGTTTTGTTTCTTTACAAAATTTCCCTCACAGAGTTTATGCGTATGCCCGATACAGGAATGTCACAATCTGTGCGCGAGTGCAGGTGGTGCCCGGAGAGAAGGTTGTTGCGCTGGTGCCTGCGGTAATTTCCTCCTTCACGGCCCATGCCACAGCTTGGGCATAGTCCGCTGTGCTGGGAACGTCAGTAAACGCGGAGGGTGAGGTGGAAGGGCTACCCGCCAACTTCCACATATAGGTCATAGTGGAGGCTCTGTTGCAGGGAACGTCCCCGCCAAAGGCGGTCCCGCTGATTAGTCCTTGTTCGTAAGCCCACAGCGCCGCCTTATAATAATAGTCGCTTTCCTTTATATCCGTGAAAGGACTTGTTTTTTCAGTCGGTTCGGGGGAACCCTTAGCGCGCCAGAGGAACGTAAGTATTTGGGCCGTAGTGCAGGTATTGTTCGGGCTAAATGTCGTAGCCGAGGTGCCGCTGGTCACACTGTTTTCGACAGCCCACAAAACCGGGGCGGCATAATAGTCCGTTTCCAACACATCATTGAACCCGCCTACTTTTGAGACTATGGTAGCCGCAGATGATAGTTTAGCGGTCACGCCTGTAAGTTGAGCGGGGACAGTCTGCATTGAAAAACCATAGGGGTCTGTCCCATTTCCAATTCCCATACCGTCAGAACGCCCGCAAAACCAAATGGAACCATCTGTCTTTACGATTGCAGTATCAAAACTGCTACAAGTGACGGACGCTACACCATCCATAATTTTTGTTGGCTTAAATTGATATGGCTTTCCATCCGTGGAATAATTTGTTCCCGTGTATCCGTTTCCCAGTTGACCGCAATCATTTTCCCCCCACATCCACAAGGAACCGTCTGCCTTGATTGCGGCAGAATGGGAGCTGCCATTACAAACGGAAACTACATCTTCAAGTATTTTTTGAGGTGTTGTATATGTATCCCATCCAGATGTACCGTTCGCCATCTGGCCGTATGCGTTAAATCCCCATACCCAGAGGGAACCATCTGTTTTAACGGCAGTTGAGGCAAATCTTCCGCAGCTGACAGCTGAAACGCCGTCCATAACCTTAACAGGAACGGTCTGATACCCTTTTATATCATTATTTCCGTTGCATAAATAACATTTTGCGCCCCACATCCACAGGGAGCCATCTGTTTTAATTGCGGCCATTACACTATCGCCACAGCTAACAGCGGCAACATCCTCCAAGACACGGACGGGAACATCAGAATCCTCCATAGTACCATTTCCCAACTGTCCACTTAAATTATTGCCACATGTCCACAAGGAGCCATCTGCTTTAATTGCCGCAATAGAACCATTGTTATAGCTGACCGAAACCACGTTATCCATCACTTTTTTGGGCGTGAACTGCAAAAAATAATTGAAGTGTTCATCATAATAATGATAGGTAAAAACCCACAGGGAACCATCTGTTTTTATCACAGCGGTATTAGAACCATCACAACTGACCGAACTTACATTCTCCATCACTTTAACAAAGGAAGCAGACTGCTCAAATTTCCCATTTCCTAAGTCCTTATACGCTTCCTTTCCACGCATCCAAAGTGTGTTGTTGTTATCCACCACAGCCAGCGTTCCTGCGCCCAAGCTTACGGTAGTTGCCTGGCCCGCTTTGCCCATATCAAAGGCCGAAGCCGGGACAACCAAACTCACGCAAAGCACCAGAGCCAGCGCAAAGGATAAAGCACGGTTTTTCATAAAGTTTCCCTCCTAAACGTGTATGTTGCCCTCATTTTAACACGGGAAAAATGGGATAGCAAGAAAAATATATCTGCCATTGGCGAACATACAAACCACCGCGCACTGGGTATAATTTTTGTGGTGGTGATGGAATGGGGCCTCTTAATTTCAATAACGAAGCGTTCTTTGAAACAATTAGGAAAAACATAAAGAGGTATCGGATAGAACAGGGCATGACGGCCTCCCAGCTTGCGGAAAAAGCCGGATTGGGCCATGATTACCTCCGCCAAATTGAGAGTGAGAAAGATCGTCACCATGTTTCACTAATATCGCTATATAAAATTTCTTTAGCCCTTGGTGTAAAAATGGACGATTTGATAGCACAACCGAAAAATATATAGATAGCTGGTGGGTTGGAAAAGCCGCCAGCTATTTTTGTTGTTGACAAGGTGAGGTGTTCATAGGCCATAGCTAGGAGGCCGCCGACGGGCCAACACTGGAGCATGATGGAAACCTTGAGGAGCGGCGGGTATATGGTTTTGTACGGGCAATCGAAAATCCATAGGATTTTCTGCGCCCTCTGATGCCCTGCGGGGCATAGGATTTTGAGCAGTGACGGTGCTGGTTTGCATGAAAAAGCAGGGGGCCGGGTGGCCTCCTGCTTCTTCTCTTTGTGGTTGTTCCTCCGGGCGAGTGTTAGAAAGTGTAGGTGTGGGGCTGTCCCCGTTTCCGTATCTTTAAGTATGGGAAAGCCCCCTCTCCCACTTGCTGACCGCCGACTCAGTGACGAAGAGCCTGTCGGCGAATTCCCGCTGGGTGAGCCCCAGCTCCTTCCGGCGGCGGCAGATATACGCGCCGAAGGTCTTTTTGTTTTCCATGTTGAACCATCCTTTCGGCAGGGTGTGGTCTTGCAAGGCCGCTCTCACCATACGGCGAATGGCGGAAATTTGCAAGGCCCCGGCGGGATTTTCCCCCTCGACCGTTAGGAAAGTCCTGATTTTTCAAGGGGTTTCGGCCCTCCCGGCACGGCGGGCCGGATGTCCATGCCGTGGGCTAATCTCCCTCGGGCAGGGGCACCCGCCGGTGCTCCACCGGCCCCCAGGCGGGCAGGGGCAGGCCCTGCATGGCCCCGAACACCCGGCTCTTGAGGCCGGGATACTGCTTGTCCAGGGACTTGATCAGCTCCTTGACCTCCTGGCGCTTGGTATTGCCGTCCGCCGGGCAGGGGTTGAACACCACGGGCAGATGGTTGCGCTCGGCGGCGTTGCGGAGCATCCCCTCCCCACAGTAGAGCAGGGGGCGGATTTGGGTGATGCCGGTGCGGTCTAAATAGGTCACGGGCTGGAAGCAGGACAGCCGCCCCTCATAAAACAGGGAGAGGAAGAAGGTCTCCACCGCGTCGTCAAAGTGGTGGCCCAGGGCGATCTTGGTGATGCCGTGCTCCCTCAGGGCGTTGTGGAGGGCGCCCCGGCGCATCTTGGCGCACATGGAGCAGGGGTTCTTCTCCTTGCGCAGATCAAAGATGATGTGGTGGATTTCGCTGTGGAGCAGCGTGAAGGGCACGTCCAGCTCCCGGCACAGGGCCTCCACCCCGGTGAAGTCCATCCCCTCTCCCCCGTCCACATGGCCCATATCCAGGGTGTAGGCCTCCACGGTAAAGGGCTTGGGGTAGAACTCCCGCAGCCTGGCCAGGGCCACCAGCAGGGTCAGGGAGTCCTTGCCCCCGGATACCCCCACCGCCACCCGGTCCCCGGCCTGGATCATGTCGTAGTCCTCCACACAGCGGCGGACATAGCTCAAAATCTTGTTCATAGGCACCTCAAAAATTAAAAATCGAAACGGAGCATTCAAGAGTATTTGCGAGATTTCGCGCGTTTGAGCGAGCATTCTTATTTCTAAATTAAAATTTTCAAAAAACGTGTTGACACCTTGGAACCACCGTATTATAATACAAAACGCTCCGGTCGTCCAGATTGGGGTTCTTATTCTGTTGAGACATTTTTGATCATAGAACGCAAAATTGGAGGTTTCACCATGTCCACTTTTATGGCCAACAAGGGGAACATCGTCCGCAAGTGGTATATCCTCGATGCGGCGGGCAAGCCCCTGGGCAAGACTGCCGCCGCTGCGGCCACCCTGCTGCGCGGCAAGCACAAGCCTGAGTTCACCCCCCACGCCGACTGCGGCGACTTCGTCGTGATCGTCAACGCCGAGAAGGCTGTTCTGACCGGCAAGAAGCTGGAGCAGAAGTACTACCGCCGCCACTCCGGCTGGATCGGCGGCCTCAAGGAGACCAAGTACCGCCTGCTGATGCAGCAGAAGCCCGAGCTGGCCATGCAGCTGGCCGTCCGCGGCATGCTGCCCCGCAACATCATCACCAAGGATTCTCTGTCCCGCCTGCACATCTACCGCGGCGCCGAGCATCCCCACACCGCCCAGAAGCCCGAAACCTGGGCCGCCATCTAAGCAGGAGGTACAAAGGAATGTATAAGAGCAAGAAGCCTTATCTGTATGGCACCGGCCGCCGCAAGTCCTCCGTGGCCCGGGTGCATCTGTTCCCCAACGGCACCGGCGCGATCACCATCAACGGCCGCGACATCGACGATTACTTCGGCCTGGAGACCCTGAAGCTGCTGGTTCGCCAGCCCCTGGCCACTACCGACACCCTGGGCAAGGTGGACATCGTTGCCACCGTCACCGGCGGCGGCGTGACCGGCCAGGCCGGCGCCATCCGCCACGGTGTGGCCCGCGCTCTGTTGCAGGTCAACCCCGAGTTCCGCGCCGCCCTCAAGGCCGCCGGTTTCCTCACCCGCGATCCTCGCATGAAGGAGCGTAAGAAGTACGGCCTGAAGGCCGCCCGCCGCGCTCCCCAGTTCTCCAAGCGCTAATTTTTCGCCTGACCTTTTAAAATGCCGCCCATATGGGCGGCATTTTACTTGCGCTTTCAGGGCTCTGCGGCGGTATGGGCGCCGCTTGCTTCTGCGGGTATGGGCGGATGACTCCGGCTCGGATATTGCAGGAAGGAGAGCCTGCGGCACAGAAATCGGGAGATTCCTCCCACAGTCAGGGCACAAACTATTGTCCCCTCCCGCAGGCCGCAGATGGCCCCCAGGCTGAGATAGGAGAGCAGGGCGGCTGCCGACACCATAGCCAGATCATAGCCGGTCTTGGTCTTCCCAAAATCCCAGCCGAATACCTGGCTGGCGGTTCGGACAAACCCCTCACATGGCAGGATCAGCACATTGGGAAGCACCTCCAGCGCAACCCCCAGCCCCAGGGAGAGACAGCCCAGCAGGAGCACCACCCACCTGGCCCCATAGGACTCCGGCACCAGCGGGGCCAACAGCTCCGTCCACAGGTCGATGCAGACCGAGAAGAGGAGCGTGGCCGGAATCTGGAGGAGCTGTATGGACTGAAACCTGTGCCGGAGCAACAGCACCTGGCCGACCAGCATGGTGCAGTTCACCAGGAAGGTAAACACCCCCAGCGAGAGCCCTGGAAAGACAAACGTGAGGACATAGGAGAGGCTGGACACCGCCGAGGTGCCCATACCGGCTAAGGTAATCAGGGCGATTCCCAGGGCGGCGCAGAGAACTCCGCAGAAGAACAGAATATAGCGGCGTAGCAGGCTGGGCTGTCTCATAAGCCTACCCCTCCTTTTATAAAAAATATTTGTTAGATATAATAATATTTTAGCATTTTTAAAAATTACGTTCAATTGTCGGCCTGCCCAAAAAACCACCCCCATTTTTGACATCCGGCGCCGCTGATACAAATGTTCTTTGACATGCCTTATACAATCCGCTATGCAGTGTAGAGACCGTGTAAAGAAACGCCCGACCTCCGGTATCCAAAGGGTTTTCCACATTATCCACATGGTTATCCACATCAGTTAACACCCTGTGGATAACGCCAATATGCAAAATTCAGTTGACATAAGACAAGTCAAGCAAAAAATCCACGGCGGATTCTACAAACTTTTTTGTTCTCCATTTTTCTTCCAATTGTGGTACAATAACGTCAGGTGTCCTGAACATATCATGAGCCGCCGCTCAATCATGAGGTGAAAGCATGTCCGAACCCATTGCCGCCATTGCCACACCCCCGGTTCCCAGCGCCATTGGCATCGTCCGCGTCAGCGGAGAGGGCGCTATCGAGGCCGCGTCCGCCGTGTTCCGCGCCGCCAGCGGGCGTCCCCTGGCTGCCTGCGAGAGTCGCAGGCTGGTCTACGGCACCCTGCTGGGCCCCGACGGTGCCCCCATCGACCAGGTGCTGGCCACGGTCTCCCGTGCCCCCCACAGCTACACCGGCGAAGACACGGCGGAGCTGCAGTGCCACGGCTCTCCCGCAGTGCTGGCGATGGCGCTGGAGGCCCTGTTTGCCCAGGGCGTCCGGCAGGCCGGGCCGGGGGAGTTCACCAAGCGGGCCTTCCTCAACGGAAAACTGGATCTGACCCAGGCGGAGGCGGTGGCGGATCTCCTCGAGGCGGAGACCCCCGCCGCCGTGCGGCAGGCCGCCGGACAGCTCTCCGGCGCGCTGAGCCGCCGGGTGGCCGCCCTCTACGACGGTCTGGTGGATCTCATGGCCCACTTTCACGCCGTGCTGGACTATCCGGACGAGGACATCGACCTCTTCCGGGCCGACACCATCCGGGAGGGCCTGGACGCCGCCCATACGGGCCTGGAAGCCCTTCTGCGCACCTATGACCGGGGACGGTATATCGCCGGCGGCGTGCCCTGCGTGCTGATAGGACGGCCCAACGCGGGCAAGTCCTCCCTGCTCAACGCCCTGGTGGGCTATGACCGGGCCATTGTCACCGACGTACCCGGCACCACCCGGGACACGGTGGAGGCCCGGTGCCGGCTGGGCGGCGTTGTGCTGCGGCTCATCGACACCGCCGGCCTGCGGGAGACCGACGACGCCGTGGAGCGTATCGGCGTGGAGCGCAGCCGGGCCGCCCTAGAGGGGGCCGCCCTAGCCCTGCTGGTGCTGGACGGCTCCGCCTCCCTCACCCCCGAGGACGAGGCCGCCATGGCCCAAGCCGCCCGCGCCCCCCGGGTCATCTGCCTGATCAACAAGTCCGACCGCCCCCTGGCTTTCGCGCCGGAGGAGCTGCGGAGCCGCTTCCCCCATCTGTGTGTGGTCAGCGCCGCCACCGGCGCAGGGCTGGATGCGCTGGGGGAGACCGTCGCCGCCCTCTTCCCCGCTGGAGGCGCGGAGAGCGCCGGAGAGCTGCTCACCAATGCCCGGCAGGCCGATGCCGCCCGGCGGGCGCTGGAGGCCGTTACGCGGGCCTCTGAGAGCCTGGAGGCCGGTATCACCCCCGATGCCCTCCTCACCGACGCGGAGGAGGCCCTCGCCGCCTTGGGAGAGCTCACCGGGGCCAGCGTGCGGGAGGACGTGACCGCCCGCATCTTTGAGCGTTTCTGCGTGGGAAAATAGGACGCATGGCCCGCCGCCCGCCGGGGCATCCTATCGGGTGAAAGGAGCGATGCACATGGAGGTCTCCATCGAGCGCAGCGACTGTATCAGCTGCGGGCTGTGTGTCTCCACCTGCCCCGACGTGTTCCGGATCGCGGAGGACGGGTTGGCGGAGGTCTACCGCCAGCCTGGCCCGGCGCACCTGCCCGCTGTGAAATCCGCCGCCGAGGGCTGCCCGGTCAGCATCATCTATCTGGAGGAGTGACGGGTCAAGCACGACAAGTGGCCGCTGCCATTGGCAGCGGCCACTTGCGGTTCCTTCGGTTGTCACGCCTCACACCCTCCGCCACGGCGCACTGCTCACCGCTCCGCAAAAAACACCTTGCGCCTTCGGCGCAACTTCCATAAGGAAGTTGACACCCGCTGAAAAAAGTTGCTTTCCGGTGGGTGCCGCTTTATAATTGTCTCACCGGCAAATCAAAATTTGGGGAGGAGAGGACTCAGCATGGAAAATGAAGTTATATTAGGAAATGTCATGGTTGATTGCGATGACGAAAAGAAATTGCAGAAATTTTATGGTGAGTTATTAGGTTGGGAAATGTGCGAATTATTTGCAAGACCTGCTGTACGCAGTTCTACGGGAATCGTTTTTCTGTTCATTGAAGAAGCTGAGTATATTTGCCCTGTATGGCCCGAAGAAACAGGTAAACAACAGAAACAGATACATTTTGATTTTCAAGTTGATAATGTTATGGAAATGGTTAAGAAAGCAGAGCGGTTGGGAGCAACAAAGTCAAAAGCACAATTTGGCGGAAGTGATTTTGTAACAATGTTTGACCCAGCAGGACATCCGTTTTGCCTATGCCAAAAGTAACAAAGTACAGTTTATCGCTTCTCCCACGAATACTTTCCTTGAAAGTGTCATAGTGGGTTACACAGTATAAAAAGGACAAGGCAGACCGTTGCGGCCTGCCTTGTCCTTAACTTCTCTATAAATCCTTACACTTCGGCGCAACTGCTTTTTTGTCTGCGCAGCTCGCTGTGCGCCTGCTCCCGGGCGTTCAACGCTTCGCTTTACTTGAGATTGAAGAAGGCGTCCATACCCAGATACTGCGCCACGTCGCCCTCGTCGTCGCAAAGTCCGCTCCCGTCGGGACGCCCATGCGTGGGCATCCCTCCCTCCGCTCCCTTGCTCCTCCTCTCCCCAACCGACCCACTGTGTTGGGCTCGGTTGGGGACCCCAGGAGCTGGGCGACTCAAAAAGTGGGGCCGCTGCCATTGGCAGCGGCCCCTTGCGGTTCCTTCGATTGTCACGCCTCACGCCCTCCGCCACGGCGCACTGCTCACCGCTCCGCAAAAAACTCCTTGTGCCTTCGGCACAACTGCTTTTTTGTCTGCGCGGCGCGCTGTGCGCCTGCTCCCGGGCGTTCAGCGCTTCGCCTTACTTGAGGTTGAAGAAAGCGTCCATACCCAGGTACTGCGCCACGTCGCCCAGCTCCTCCTCGATGCGGAGCAGCTGATTGTACTTAGCCACGCGGTCGGTGCGGCTGGGAGCGCCGGTCTTGATCTGGCCGGCGTTGACGGCCACGGCGATGTCGGCGATGGTGGCGTCCTCGGTCTCGCCGGAGCGGTGGGACACGATGGCGGTGTAGCCGGCCCGGTTGGCCATCTGGATGGCGTCCAGGGTCTCGGTCAGGGTGCCGATCTGGTTGACCTTGATGAGGATGGCGTTGCCCACCTTCTTCTCAATGCCGGTCTTGAGCCGCTCGGTGTTGGTAACGAACAGGTCGTCGCCCACCAGCTGGACGCGGTCGCCGATGGCCTTGGTGAGCATGGCCCAGCCCTCCCAATCGGTCTCGGCCATACCGTCCTCCAGGGAGACGATGGGGTAGGTGTCGGCAAACTTCTTCCACATGTTGACCAGCTGCTGCTGGGTCAGCTTCTTGCCGGACTTGGGCTGGATATAGCACTTCTCCTCCTCGTTCCACCACTCGGAGGAGGCGGCGTCGATGGCGATCTTGAAGTCCTCGCCGGGCTTGTAGCCGGCCTCCTCGATGGCCTTGACGATGACCTTCAGGGCGTCCTCATCCTTCTTCAGGTTGGGGGCGTAGCCGCCCTCGTCGCCCACGCCGGCGGCGGGGGTGCCGTTCTCCTTCAGGACGTTCTTCAGGGTGTGGAACACCTCGGCGCACATGCGCAGGGCCTCGCGGAAGCAGCAGGCGCCCACGGGCATGATCATGAACTCCTGGATCTCCACGTTGTTGGTGGCATGGGCGCCGCCGTTGAGGATGTTCATCATGGGCACGGGCAGGATCTTGGCGTTGGCGCCGCCAATGTAGTTGTACAGGGAGGTGCCCAGTGCCTCGGCCGCCGCCTTGGCGCAGGCCAGGGAAGCGCCCAGGATGGCGTTGGCGCCCAGCTTGGTCTTGTTGGGGGTGCCGTCCAGCTCGATGAGGGCCTTGTCGATGGCGGTCTGATCCAGCACATTCATGCCCACCAGGCACTCGGCGATGTCGGTGTTCACGTTCTTCACGGCGGTGAGCACGCCCTTGCCCAGGTAACGGCTCTTGTCGCCGTCGCGGAGCTCGCAGGCCTCATAGATGCCGGTGGAGGCGCCGGAGGGCACGGCGGCGCGGCCGACGGTGCCGTCCTCCAGGTAGACCTCCACCTCAACGGTGGGATTGCCGCGGCTGTCCAGGATCTCGCGGCCCAGCACGTCAACGATCTCAATGATCTGCTTCATGATGAAAACTCCTTTCGTATTGGCGGCGGGAGCCTGCTCCCGCCTACAGGGGTATTTTGTGTGGGGGGCGGGCTCCGGCCCGCCGGGGCTCTATGGTAGGGCGGGGGTTCATCCCCGCCGGTTACCGCTTCGCCGCCATTCCCTTAAACGGGAAGGTCAGTTGACAATCAGCGTCTCCCCATCCATCTCGGCAGGCTTCTCCAGATACCCCACGCGGCTGGCCGCGCGGGGGCCCCGGGTCTTTTTATCTGCC
>OOAW01000680.1_pt1 | contig 21749 bp, 20 predicted proteins | sample 1671861 | NCBI WGS metagenome assembly OOAW01 (sample SAMN06348200, study PRJEB24527) | human gut metagenome | reverse complement strand
CTCCGCCCCGCTTCTGTTTTTATCAGCCGATCCGGGCAGACTGGTTACTGCATGCTGTTCTCGTACGCCTGGATCATCTTCTTGACCATCTGGCCGCCAACGGAACCGGCCTCACGGCTGGTCAGATCGCCATTGTAGCCCTGCTTCAGGTTGACGCCAACCTCCTGGGCGGCCTCCATCTTGAACTTGTTCAGGGCCTCACGGGCGCTGGGAACCACGGGCTGGTTGGAATTGGAATTGTTAGAGCTAGACATAATAGCGCATCTCCTTTGGTGACAAATTTGTTGGATTCGGTGAATCCAGACATAGCTTTGCCCCAGGGCGGATTTCTATGTGCGCCATTTTTTGCTGGTCGGGTCTGCGAAAAAAGGGGAATAATAATACAGATAGATAAAATTGAAGTAAACTGTGTTGGTTTTGGAAAGAACATCAGAAATAGAATAAAAGAGAAGATAAAAAAGAGGAAAATGTACCGCTGCCGCCCGGCGGACGCGGTTAAAGGGCCCAGGCATGCCACACACCGTCCTGCTGCTCGCGCTGGAGCCGTCCCTGCCGGCGCAGATGGTCCAGGTGGGCGATGCACTCGCCCACGGCAAACCACTTCTGGGCTAGGGGAAAGTCGTCCCAGCTCCTGGAGCGGATGTTCCAGGTCATGTGGGCGGCGGCTTCATAGGCGGTGCTGCCGGGGCGGGCGCGGAGGATGGCGGTCAGCTCGTCCAGGCGACGGGCGTGGTGCTCCAGCAGGGCGTCCACCCGGGGGGCCAGCGTACCGGGGCGGCGGTGGCCGGGCAGAGCCAGGCGGGCGGGCAGCCCCCGCACGGTCCGCAAGCTGTCCAGATAGCATCCCAGGGCGTCCTCCATGCCGTTCCAAGGCGTGATATTGGGGCTGATGTCAAAGAGCACGTGGTCGCCGGTAAAGAGGATGCCGTCCGCCTCGTCCCAGAAGCAGAGCTGGCCGGGCGTGTGACCGGGCGCGGGCAGGCAGGTGCGCCCGCCTCCAGCACAGCGCCGGGTTCCAGCGTGCGGTAACGGCCGGTGGGGACGGGGGCCAGAGCGCGGGCGGGGTTGGCCCTGTTTTGTGCCAACAGCTCCGGCGGAAAGCCCTCAGAGATATAAAAGGCATCGGTGTGGGCCCATTTGGCCTCCTCCGGCTGCTCCAGATAGGCCCGGTCGGGCCCGCTGACGTAAATCCAGCCGGTTTCCCCAACGACCTCCGGGGCCAGGCCGGAGTGGTCGGAGTGGAGATGGGTGAGGGCCACATCTACATCCCTGGGGTCCACATCCAGCTCCGCCAGCCCGGCAAACAGAGCGCGGCGGCCCTCCTCCTGTCGGAAGCCGGTATCGATAAGCAGGCTGCGCTCCCGCCCGCGGAGCAGGTAGCTGTTCAGTTCCCGGAGAGGGTTGCCGGGCAGGGGCACCGGAATCCGGTACAGGCCCTCCGAAATACACTCGGTCATCACATGCGCTCCTTTCTGTCCACGATCCATCCTACCAAAACGCTGGGGAGCCGTCAAGCGTATTAGCTTGCAGGCGGGAGGGGATCGGGGTATAATGGGAAAAAAGGGCGAAGGGAGTGGAAAAGAGTGGATTTCTGTGGAATATGCAGAGCTTTCGCGGCACAGTTCCGGAGCCGGTGGAGGGCAGCGTTTCCCACCATTCTGTTTTTTGCGGTTCTTTTTTTGACGGTTTCACTCCTGTTCGGGAGCCGGAACGCCATGGTGGTGTCCAGCACCACCACCCTGTTTCAGATCCGGCGGCAACGCAACAACACCGGTACATATTACATCAAGCTGCTGTTCATCACCCTCCTGCTGGGTATGCTCGCCTATCTGGCCAGTCGGAATGCGGTGCTCTGTGTGCTTTTGAACTTCACGGTTCCCTTTGCGCTGGTGTTTTTCCAGAGCGACCAGTTCGCGCCAAAGGGCTACTTCGGCTACGCCATAACCTTCGTGTTCCTGGAGCTCCGGCCGCCCACGCCGGAGGAATTTCCGGTTCAGATGCTGTGCCTGCTGTTCTGTACGCTGGTGCTCATCGGGGCGCTGCTCCTCTATGCCCGGCTGTCTGCCCCGTCCGCCCCGCCGGAGGAGGAGATCACCCGGAGCCTGACCCGCCTGGCGGAGCTGCTGGAGGAACTGGCCGGGGGAGGCGGGGCGGACGGGGCGCGCCGGGAGCTGGAGGGGCTGGCCCAGCGGTTCCGGCGGCTGGGCTATGCCCGCCGCAGCCACTTCCACCTGCCAGATGGGCAACGGCGGTTTTATTACCTGTTTGCACTGCTGTTTCAGCGCCTGAGCTACCTCCTGGCGGACGAGGATTGGGGGCGGCTCCAGGCTGGCCCCGCCTGCGGGAAGGTGCTGGTTACGCTGGCGGGGCTGGTGCGGCAGCTCCAGAACGCCGCTTCGCCGGAGGCACGGGGAGCGCTGACAGAACGGCTCCAGATCCTGCTGGCAGAGGACGCCCTGCCTCAGGGGCGGCTGCGTATCTTCTACCGTAGCTTTCTCCACCGCCTGCTCCTGCTGCTGGCGGAGGGAGAGCCCCGGACCCGGTGGCCCCGGGTACCCTGGCGGGAGGTATTTGCCAGCGGCCGCCGGCGGCTGAATCTCAACAATTTTGAGGTGCGCTTTGCCTTGCGCCTGGCCGTGGTCATGACCATCAGCACAACCGTCAGCCTTTTGTGGGAATTTGAGCACACCTACTGGTTCCCGCTCCACGCCTTTCTTTTGCTCCAGCCCAGCTATGAGGAGAGCGCCCACCGGATGATCACCCGGCCGGTGGGCACCGCCATCGGATGCCTGGTGGTACATCTGGTCTATCCATGGCTGCCCGGCCTGACCGGCGTCTTCGCCTTTGCCCTGGCCATGATCTCCCTGATGTATTGCTGTACTCCGGGCTCCTGGGTACACCCCATCTTTTCCACCTCCTTCGCCCTTGCCCTGGCCACCCTCACGGTAAAGGAGGGCCAGGCCATCCAATTGCGCCTATTCTACTTGCTGCTTGCAGTGGCGTTGGTGTTGGTGGTAAACCGTTTCCTGGTGCCCACCCGGAAGGCTACCCAGTTCCGGCACAACCTGCGTACCTTGTGCCGCCTCCAGGCCTCCTACTGGGAGATGGTGCAGCGCAGCCTCCACGCGCCCGGCTGGCCGGAGCGCTCCGGCGAGATTCTGGCCTGCTTTCATCTGGTGTACCACGAGGCGGCCCAGTATGCGGCGGCCCTGCCGGCGGGAGAGGCGGAGCGGTACCGGACGGTGCTGCTCACCCTGTGGAACCTGTTCGCCCATGTGGAGCAGGTGGAGTGCCTGGTACTGACCGGGGAGCTGGGGGAGGAGGAGTACCCTGTTCTGAGCCGCCTGGCCGGAGAAATTCAGGAGCTGCTGGACCCGCCCCGGCCCGCACTGGCGGAGTTGGGGCTGGAAGGTCTGCCGGCCTCCGGGGCGCTCTGCCGGGCCATGGAGCGCTACCGGCATAACGCCCAGCTGCTGCTGGAGGCATGGGAGAAACAGCCGGTTTCGTGCTGAATCTTGCGGGAATCAGTGGAAAAAAGCCAGTATTTGGGCAGGAAAGATTTTCCTCGACAGATTTCGACACGGAAACCGCAAGGATAACTCAAACTTTAGCATACAATGTCTGTATACCAAAGCCGATTCCCGATACACTAAGAAACGGGTGATCGGATGAACGTGGATTATGGTGCAATTGGACAGCGCATCAAGCAGGTGCGCAGGAGCCGCGACATGACGCAGGAGCGTCTGGCAGAGGCCCTCTCCGTGTCAGTGGGCTATATCAGCCAGATAGAGCGCGGCGTGACCAAAATCAATCTGGACACGCTGGCTGCGGTGGCGGCGCACCTCAACTGTGAACTTTCCGAGCTGGTAACCGGGGTGTCGGTGCTCCAGGGGCGCTACCTGGAGGGAGAGCTGGCACAACTGGTGGATCAGATGGACGGACGACAGAGGAAGATGCTTCTGGAAGTGGCCAAGCTGATCTTGGCCGAGTGAGAAAGCAAACAAAATACCGGGCCGCACGCCGTGCGGCCCGGTATTTATTGTTTTGCAGTGGGCAGACCGGTCAGCCCTTCTGCTCCAGAAGGGACTGCTTGATGTCCCAGAGCTTCTGAGACAGGTCCACGTAGTAGTTATGGGGGTTCTCAAAGCGCTTAACCTCGTCCCACAACAGGTCGATCTGTCCGGCGCAGTAGGCCCGCATCTCGGCGATGGGGGGGGAGTCGTATACCCGCCTGCCCCCCAGGAAGATGGGAGCGAGCAGCTCCTTGGCGGTGAAGTTGGTGACACGGCTGCGCTTCCAGGTGGCGTCGGGGTCAAAGAGCTCCAGGGGCTGGCTCTCGTCCACCGCCTCGTCGTGGAGGGTGATGAGGTCGGCGAAAGCCTTGCCGCTCTCCTTGTCGAACAGGCGGTACACCTTCTTGAAGTGGGGGTTGGTGATCTTGTCCGGGTTGGCGCTGATCTTGATCTTGGGAATGATATTGCCCTGCTTGTCCTCCACGGCGGCCAGCTTGTAAACGCCGCCGAACACCGGCTCACTCTTGGAGGTGATGAGCCGCTCACCCACGCCGAAGGAGTCGATCTTGGCCCCCTGAAGCAGCAGATCCCGGATGATGTACTCGTCCAGGGAGTTGGAGGCCACGATCTTGCACTCGGTAAGCCCCGCCGCATCCAGCATCTTGCGGGCCTTGCGGGACAGATAGGTGAGGTCGCCGCTGTCCAGCCGGATGGCGCAGTTGGTAATGCCCTGAGGGAGCAAAATATCCTTGAACGCCTTGATGGCGTTGGGCACGCCGGACTTGAGCACGTTGTAGGTGTCCACCAGCAGGGTGGCCGAGTGGGGATAGAGCTGGCAATAGGTCTTGAAGGCGGTGTACTCGTCGGGGAACATCTGCACCCAGGAGTGGGCCATGGTGCCCCCGGCGGGGGAACCATACATCTCGTCGGCCAGGGTGCAGGCGGTGCCGGCGCAGCCGGCGATATAGGACGTCCTGGCACCCAGCACAGCGGCGTCGGGGCCCTGGGCCCGGCGGGACCCGAACTCGCTCACCGGGCGGCCGTCGGCGGCCCGGACGATGCGGTTGGTCTTGGTGGCGATGAGGGACTGGTGGTTGAGGGTGAGCAGCAGGAAGGTCTCGATGAACTGGGCCTCAATGGCGGGGGCGCGGACGGTGAGGAAGGGCTCCCGGGGGAAGATGGGAGTGCCCTCCGGCACAGCCCACAGGTCGCCCGTGAAGCGGAAGGTGCGCAGATAGTCCAGAAAGCCCTCGCAGAAGCAGCCCTTTCCCCGCAGGTAGGCGATGTCCTCCTCGGTGAAGCGGAGGTTTTCGATATAGTCGATGACCTGCTCCAGACCGGCCGCGATGGCGAAGCCGCCTCCATCGGGTACATTGCGGAAGAAGACATCGAAGTAGCAGATCTGGTCGGCATAGCCATCGGTCTGAAAGTAGCCGTTGCCCATGGTCAATTCGTAAAAATCACACAGGAGTGTGTAGTTCATGTGTTCCTTCATCTGTTTCACAACCTTTATCGGTTCAGTACCGTGATCTGGAGGGCCTCCATCACGTCCAGGCCCTTGGCGTGGAGATCCGGATCGGGCCCGGCGGTGCAGGAGGCATCCACCACGATCTCCGCCTCGGGCAGGGCGGCCTTGACCATGATGGCGTTGGAGAGTACGCAAAGGTAGGATACCAGTCCAGCCAGCTCCACCCGGTCATAGCCCTGCTCCTTCAGCCAGTTGGCCAGCCACAGGGAGGGGAAGGCGCCCTTGCCGATGACCATATCCCGGCTGCGCTCCATGGCCTGTCCCGTCTGGCCGTAGAGCTGCCAGCCCTCCGAGTTCAGCAGGCAGTGGGGCACCGGCAGCTTCCGCCCCTCCTGGGTGTCCAGGTAGTCCGGGCCATGGGTGTCCAGGGTGAAGGCCACGTCATCTCCGGCGGCGCGGCAGGCGGCGATTTTGGCCGCGATGGGCCCGTCCAGTGCCTCCGCACCGGGAAAGCCCAGTGCTCCGTCTACAAAGTCCTTTTGATAGTCCACTACGAGAAGCAACCGCTTCACCGCGTCCACCACCTTTCTGTCAAGACACCTGTATTATAAGCAGTTTTTTACCAAAATGCAAGAGCAGTCTTGCCGCGCCGGGATATCAGGCCGCCCGCCGGGGAACCGGCGGGCGGTGTGATTTACTCGGCCAGAGGGGTGGGCCCCATGGCCTCGTGAAGCTCCTTGGTGATGGCGCCCTGGAACAGGCAGACGGCGAACCGGTGCATCCGCTCCAGCTTTTCGGGCACCGCGTCGGGGTTATGCTTGCCCGCGGTGGAGAAGTCGCCGTCCAGAATGAACTTGACCTCCTTGTCGGTCTTGCCGCCGCCGATGAGGCCGGGACCGGCGTGGAGCTTCATCCGGTAGTCCCCCACCAGGGGAGTCTCCACGTCCAGGGAACACTTGGCGATCTCGCTCTCCTCCACGTCAGGCTCGCCGAGTATGCCGATATACTGGCTGCGGATCAGATCGTCCCAGAGTTCCCCCTCCAGGCCCAAACGCTGGCGGGAGACGGCGTTGACATACCGCAGGCCGATGCGCTCGAAGAAGGCGGGCTGGTAGAGCTGGATAAACTGGGCCAGGGGGCGGTCCAGCCGGGTGGCGAAGTCCTCCCACCGGGTGTAGCTCAGGGTGGACAGGGCGATGAAGCCCTGGGTCAGGTTGAGCTTCCAGCGGCCGTCCTCCGAGATGAAGTTGTAGTTGGTAATGGGCTTCTGAGGCTCCAGCGCGGTGGCGTTCCCCTTCTTGACCACCTTGGGGGGGAGCTGCTCCTGACGGGCCGCATACTGGGGGAAGTCCTTGCGGATGGCCTCCTGAAACTCGGCGGGCTCCTTGGCGCCGATGGACAGGATGGTGGGGAAGCGGAGCTGGCAGATCACCTCCACCAGCGGGGCGCGGGCGTACTGATAGCGTTCGTATGGTGCAAACAGCATAGTGGGCTGCTCCTTCCTGTTTTTCGATCGGTTCTATTGTAGCCCGGAATGGGCGATCTGTCAAACCATTCCACCTTGCAAATGGAGAATTGGGGCGGTATAATGCAGACAATACACAAAGGAGGCGGAGACCATGGAACTGGAGCTGAAGCGGGGCGGCCGCACCGCCCGGGTGGAGACCCTGGGCGGCGAGCTGGTATCCTACCGGGACGAGCGGGGGCTGGAGTACATCTGGGGGGGCGATCCGGCCTACTGGCCGGGGCGCAATCCCCTGCTGTTTCCCATTGTGGGGATGCTGAAGGAGGGAAAGATCCGCTTTGACGGCAGGGAATACGCCATGGAGCGCCACGGCTTTGCCCGGCGGCGGGAGTTCACCCCGGCGGCGCGGGGGGAGGACTGGGTGCGCCTGGAGCTGCGGGAGAGCGCCGAGACCCTGGCGCTGTATCCCTATTCCTTCCGGCTGGCGGTGGAGCAGCGGCTGACCGACACGGGCTTTTCCACGGCGGTGACGGTGGCCAACCCGGGGGAGGGGCCGTTGCCCTTCTGCCTGGGGGCCCACACCGGCTTCCGCTGTCCCCTGGAGGCGGGGGAGCGGTTCGAGGACTACGAGCTGGTGTTCCCCGAGCGGGAGAGCTGTCCCACCCTGCTGCTGCGGGACGGATTGCTGGACCGGCCGGCGGCCCTGCCCTGCCTGGAGGACACCGACACCCTGCCCCTGGACTACCGCTGGTTTGACGCGCTGGATACCCTGATCTTCGAGGGCCTGCGCTCCCGCTCCGTCGCCCTGCGCAGCCGAAAAAGCGGCAGCGGGGTGCGGGTGTCCTTCGACGGCTTCCCCATGCTGGCCTTCTGGACCATGCCGGGGAAGAAGGCCCCTTACCTGTGCATTGAGCCGTGGCACGGCTGCTCCGCCGGGACGGCGGAGGGGCCGGAATTCACCAATAAAGCCCACTGCATCGTCCTGGCCCCCGGCGAGAGCCGCACCCTGGCCTACCGGGCGGACACCCTGTGAGCTAGTATCCCCGCAAAAAAGCGCGGACCGTACAGCGGTCCGCGCTTTTTTTGTCAGGAGAGGCCCTCGCCCATGCCGAGGGTGAAGTACAGGATGACCACGATGACCAGAGGGGCGAGAAAGCGCACCGCGAAGGCCCAGGGCTTCTGCATCCGCCGGAGGCCGTGCCCGCCGGCGATTTCCTGCCCGGCGGCTTTGGTGCCCCACACCCAGCCCACAAAGAGGCAGAAGCACAGCGCCCCCAGAGGGATCATCAGATTGTCGGTGAACTTCTCCATCACCGCGTTCATGGGGAGCATCTGCATCCCGTTTTTGAAGTCGAACCAGGGCAGGTTGATGCCCCGCCCGGCGGACTGGGAGAGGGAGTAGCCCGCGCTGAGCAGCGCCATGGGCGCCGACAGGCCGATGGCCGCCCTGGCCCGGGAGAGGTGGAATTCCTCGGTGAGAAAGGCCACCAGGCTCTCCAGGATGCTGATGGCGCTGGTGAGGGCGGCCAGGAAGAGCAGGGCGAAGAAGGCCATGCCGAAAAAGCGGCCGCCGGGCAGCTCGGCAAACATGGCGGGCAGGCTGATGAAGGCGAAGCCGCCGCCCATGCCCAGTCCCTCCTCTCCCTGGGTGATCATCACCACCGGGACGATGGCCAGGGCGGCCATGACGGCTACCAGGGTGTCCAGCGCGCAGATCCAGCCGGCGCTTTTGGCCAGGTTCTCCGACTTGGGCACGTAGGAGCCGTAGGTCACCATGATGCCCATGCCCACGGACAGGGAAAAAAAGGCCTGTCCCAATGCGCCCACCAGGGTGTCGCCGCTGAGCCTGGCGGGGTCGATTCCGAACAGGAAGCGCAGGCCCTCCCCCGCGCCGGGGCGGGTGACTGAGTAGACCACCAGGCCCGCCAGCAGCAGGAAAAGCAGGGGCATGAGCACCTTGCTCACCTTCTCAATGCCCTGGGACACGCCCCGCACCACCACCACGATGCACAGCACCAGAAAGCCCAGGCCCCACAGCAGGGGCTCCACCGGACGGGCACTGAAGGTGGAGAAGTAGTCGGCATAGGCGCCCGGCCCGGCGCCGAAGTGGGCGCCGGCGGCGTAGATCTGGACATACTTGAGCACCCAGCCCCCCACCACACAGTAGTAGGACAGGATGACAAACAGGGTGACGATGCCGATGTATCCCGCGAACCGCCACCGGGGGTTCAGAGTGCGGAAGGCCCCCACCACATTCTTCTGGGTGGCCCGGCCGATGGACAGCTCCGCCAGCATGACCGGAAAGCCCACCAGGAACACGATCAGCAGATAACACAGCAGGAAGGCGCCGCCGCCGTAGGCGCCCACCTTGCCGGGAAATTTCCAGATGTTGCCCAGGCCCACCGCAGAGCCGGCTGCGGCCAGGATGAAGCCCAGGTTGGAGGCCCACTGGTGCCTCTTTTCCGTCATAAATCCATTCCTCCTCATTCCAACAGAATCCGATCTACTATACCGCAGAATTCGTCTTTTTTCAAGGGAAATGTCCGCCCGGGGCGGACGCACCCTTTTCCGGCGCGGGAATACGATGGGAGTAGTCACGTTGAAGGGAGGCGCATTCCATGCGGAATGAACTGAATTTGTGGGTGGCGGGGGGCGATATGAGGCAGGCCAAGCTGGCCGAGCTGCTGGCCGCAGACGGGCACACGGTGCACGCCTATGCGCTGGAGCGGCTGGGCGCGCTGGACGGGGTGGAGATGGAGGAGAGCCTGGAGGGGGCCGCCCTGGCGGACTGTGTGGTGCTCCCCCTGCCGGCGGCGGGGGAGGGCAGCCTGCTCAACGCGCCCCTGTCCGGGCGGAAGCACCCCCTGGCCCTGGTGCTGGACGCTTTGCGGCCGGGGCAGGTGATCTGCGCCGGTATGGTGGGCCCCCAGACGGCGGCGCTGGCGGCGGACCGGGGACTCACACTCCACGACTACTTTGCCCGGGAGGAGCTGGCGGTGGCCAATGCGGTGCCCACCGCCTTGCCGGTAGGACACTATTCCGCCCGCCGGGAACATACAGCCCCGCCCCTGGCCATGCCGGGGGCGGGGCTGAACTGTTAGCCGGCGGAAGGCTCCTGGGCGTCAGCGTAGCGGGCGTCGATGGAGGTGAAGTAGCTCTGCGCAAAGGTGCGGAAGCACAGGCCCAGCTCCGTCAGGGGGCGGCGCTTGTTATAGGCGATGCCCCAGTAGGCGGTGGGAGCGCCGTCGGCATACTCCCGGAACACCAGGTCGGGGTGTTTGCCCTGAAGAGAGAGCTCCTTGTACTTGACGGCGGGGACAATGGAGACACAGTTGTTGGACTCCACCAGGGAGGTGAGAAGGTCCAGGTGCCGTACGTCGTAGTCGATGATGGGAGTCAGGCCGAACTTGCTGTTCTCCGCGGCGCAGAAGGTCTCCTTGTTGACCCGGGAGCCGTCGATGGCCAGGTGTACCCCTGCCAGCTCCCGGTGGGCTACCGCAGGCAGGGCGGCCAGTGGATGCTCCCGGCGCATGAGCATGCCGAAGCTGCACGCATAGATGCGCTCATAGACCACCTCTTCCGACGGGGGCGGGAGCACCGTCATGGCCAGATCCACCTCGCACCGGTCCAGCAGACTGGTGACGTTGGGCAGGTCGGCCCGCTGGTGGATCAGGTTGACCTCGGGGTGCTCCAGCAGAAAATGCTCCAGGAGGGTGGTGTCGTCCGTCATGCAGACGATGGAGAGGGGCTCGGGCCGTCCGCTGTGCTGGTTCCGCACAGCCTGGACGCCGGCGTCCAGGAGTGAAACGGCCTGCTCCACGCTTTTCAGCAGCAGCTCGCCGTTCTGATTGAGGGCGATCTTGCCCCGCCGCCGCTCAAAGAGGGGGACGCCCACCTCCTCCTCCAACCGGGAGATGCTGGTGCTCAGATTGGGCTGGGAGACGAACAAGGTCTCGGCGGCCTTGGACATATTGCCCAGCTTGGCTACGGCGATGAAGTATCTCAACTGTGAAAGTTCCATGCCAACTTCCCTCCCGGTAAGTATATAAATTGCTTATACCGTTCTAAAGATTATATATTTTTCAAACGCGGCTGTAAAGGATATACTGGGCCTGCGTTAAAAAAATCACAAAAAGGAGAGGACGCGGAAAGGGGCGGTTCAGAACCATACGGCGCGGCGCACTCAATTCATGAAATGACGGGCGGGCATCCGCTCCCCACTCAGGAGGATTGCGTATTATGAGAGAAAAAAGAGGATTTGGACCCTGGGGCTGGTTATTGCTGATCTTTGGACTGCTGGTGTTTTTCAGCAATGGCGGCTTCTTTGCAGACGGAACCAACATCATTTCTCCCGCTGTGGCGGAACGGCTGAACGTGGATCAAAGCATCATCCTGACCATGAACTCCGTGGCCGGCATCGTCGGCGTGCTGATCGCCGTCGCAGCAGGGCAGGTGAACCAGCGCATCGGCCCCAGCAAAGTGGCCGCCGGCTGCCTCATTCTGGCGGGCTTGGGCCATATCGCGGCCTGCAACGCCGTCAATGTCCCCATGTACTTAATCGCCATGTGCTTTGTGGGCGGCGGCCTCAGCTCCGGCTCCTTTGTGGGCGTGGGTACTCTGGTGGCCATGTGGTTCCCCAAGAGACAGGGACAGGCCATGAGCATCGTGGCAATGGGCTCCAACTTTGGAACCATGCTCTTTGTCCCGCTGCTCAACGTCCTGGCGGGCTCGATCGGCATGCCGATGGGCTCTGTGATCTGCGGCGGCGTGGCCGCCGTGGTGGGTGTGATCGGCATGGCGCTTCTGCGCGATACCCCCAAGGAGCGGGGCCTCTATCCCGATAACGTCACCGAGGCCGAGTTCAAGGCCAACTACTCCTCCGCGCCCCCCGAGCTGGACAACTCCGGCTGGACCACCGGCAAGCTGCTGCGCACCAAGGAGACCTGGCTGTGCGCTCTGTCCACCGGCTTTCTGATGCTGGCCCAGATGGGCATCATGACCCAGCTGGTGGCCCGCAACATTGAGGTGGGCATTGCCCCCGATCTGGCGGTCAGTGTTATGAGCGCTATCGCCGTCATCGGAATTATTGGCGCGGTCATCTTCGGCCGCATCCTGTTCAGGCTGGGCATCAAGAAGGCCGGCGTGCTCACCGGCGTGCTGTATATTGTGGCCATGCTATTCAACATCAGCGGCGTGATGCCTCTGGTGTGGGTGTCCTTGGTGGTTATCGGCTTCCTGGGCGCCGCAGCCCCCGCCCTGATGAACTCTGTCCCCGGCTCTGTGTTCGGCCGGGTGGGCTACGCCAAGGTCAACAGCGTGGTGTTCCCCCTGACCAACATCATCTTCATGTGCAACTTCGCCGTCAACGGCCTCATCAAGAAGCTGTTCAACAGCCTGAGCGTGGCTTACATCGTGTTTGCCGGGCTGGCGTTCCTTTCGATTCTGCTGATTCTCGCCCTGCAGGATCACAAGTATGACCAGGATTACATGGCCGCGCACAAGCAGTAAGCGGCCGGGCCCATAAATAGTCAATCTTTAGAAGGAGGTAAACGCAATGAGCAAGAAGTCCCTTGTGGCGCTGGCTCATGGCCTGGACGTGCAGGAGAATGTCACCCGCGTCTTTGACATGATGGGCGGTGCTGCCAAAATGATTGAGCCCAACTCTACCGTTGTGCTCAAGCCCAACGCGGGGCACGCGGCTCCCCCGGAGTTCGCCGTGTGCACCCACCCCGAGACCGTCCGCGCCGTCATCCGTGAGGTAAAAAAGGCCAACCCCAAGCGCATTGTCATCGCCGAGGCCGCCGCCGTGGGCTGCGACACCGACGAGTGCTATGAGGCCTGCGGCATCGCCGCCGTCGCCCGGGAGGAGGGCGTCGAGCTGGTGGACATCAAGAAGGACAAGGATCTCATCAATGTAGCCGTGCGGGGCTACCGCTCCAACATCAGCCACGTCAAGCTGCCCCGCCTGCTGCTGGAGGCCGAGCACATCATCAACCTGCCCATCCTCAAGGCCCACGCCAGCATGGTGTTCTCCGGCGCGCTGAAGAACATCAAGGGCGTGGTGCAGGATCAGGTTCATGTTCAGATGCACCAGCAGAACCTGACCATGGCCATGATGGACGTGTGGTGGGCCTGCCGCGCCGACATCAACATCATGGACGTGATGCACGCCGCCAGCGGCTACTCCCCCCACACCCCCGTGCCCATCGAGGTGGACTGCATCATGGGCTCCTATGACCCTGTGGCGCTGGACCGCATCGCCTGCGAGCTGGTGGGCATTGATCCCGACGGCGTGGACTACTTCCGCGTGGCCCAGGAGGCCGGCCTGGGCACCACCAACCGCGACGACATCGAGGTGGTGGGCGACAAGGTGGCCGACTGCTACAAGAAGATGTGGGTCCCCTACCTGGAGGACATCCGCAACCGCTGGCCCGAGTATGAGGTCCACTGTGAGGGCGCCTGCTCCAGCTGTCAGGCCCTGCTGACCCTCAACATGGAGACGCTGAAGGCCATCGGCGTCTATGATGACAACACCGACATGGTGGTGGTGGCCGGCGGCCGGAACACCCTGTCCCCCGATACCCCGGACGAGAAGATCCTGCTCCACGGCAACTGCGCCCGCAAGCACCTGAAGGAGCATCCCAACGCCTTCTTCCTCCAGGGGTGCCCCCCTGGAGAGGGCTCCCTCTACATGTCCGTGCTGCGCAAGGAGGCCATGACCGGCAAGCCCGAGCAGATGCACTGGATCCGCGAGCGGATGGAGATCGACGCCCCCGCTTGGCGCTCCTACGTGGAAAAAGAGGCGGAGAAGTTCTATGGATCAGACGATAAGTAAGGGCTTTGTCTTTCTGGAAAACGCCCCAGAGCTGATGCGCCTGCTGGAGGACATCTTCACCGACGACTTCATGCAGGAGTATACCCGCTTTGAGAGCTTTGAGGGCTTCCGGTATTCCAGCGCCGTGATGGTCAACTGGAAGGCAGATACCCTGATCTACGCCCCGCCGCTGCTGGACGCCTTTGTGAAAGAGAGCACCGACTTCGCCACCTGGGACGAGATGGTGCGCTCCGCCACCGGCCTGCGCTACCGCAGATAACGCCTGTCCGCGGCTTTTCAGCACAGCCTGCGAGACCCCTCCGGGCCTCTACCGGACGACCCTTCGGAATGCTGAACCAGAACGAGGCCGCCAGACGCTTGTCCCCACAACGCCTGGCGGCTCGCCATATCCCGGCTGGGGCGGAGCAACGCCCCGCCGGGACACCTGCCACCCCGGCAATAAGGAGATATGTCATTATGAAGGTTGCAGATATCAAGCGCGCCGCCTGCGTGGGCGGCGGCGTGATCGGCTCCAGCTGGGCCATCCAGTTCGCCATGCGCGGGCTGGCCGTGACCCTGTACGACATCAACGACGAACAGCTCAAAAGGAGCGAGGCCCAGATGCACAAGAGCCTGGACGCTCTGGAGCAATTTAACGCCATTACCCCGGAGCGCCGGGGGGAGATCGTGGCGGCCATCCGCCTGACCACCTCCATGGAGGAGGCCGTGGCGGACGCCCAGTTCATCCAGGAGAGCGGCCCGGAGCGCCTGGAGATCAAGCAGTCCATTCTGGCCCAGGTGGAAGCCTGCGCCGCGGCGGACGCCCTCTATGCCAGCTCCACCTCCGGCCTGCTCATCTCCGACATTGCCGCCAAGGCGGCCCACCCGGAGCGCTGCGTGGGGGCCCACCCCTACAATCCGCCCCACCTCATTCCCCTGGTGGAGCTGACCTCCGGCGACAAGACCGACCCCGCCCTGCTCCGGCTGGCCTACGACTTCTACCAGTCCATCGGCAAGGAGGCCGTCCTCCTGCGCCGGGAGTGCCCCGGCTTCATCGCCAACCGGCTCCAGCTGGCCCTCTACCGGGAGGTGCAGGATCTGGTGATGCGGGGGGTGTGCTCCGTGGAGGACGCGGACAAGGCCCTGGTCTACGGCCCCGGCCTGCGCTGGGCCATCTTCGGCCACAACATGATCATGCAGCTGGGCAACCCCGGCGGCCTGACCGGCATGGTGAATATGCTGGGCAACTCCGGCGACCGCTGGCTGGCCAACATGGCCTCCTGGACCCACCAGCCCGACAACTGGGCCGAGGTGGCCCAGCCCGGCGTGGACGAGGAGATGAAGCACTTCCCCGACCACATCGGCCACACCAACGAGGCGTGCGCGGCCTACCGCGACCAGATGCTCATTGAGCTGCTCAAGCTCCACAAGAAGCTGTAAAGGAGGAAACCGGGTGACCGCCAATACGACCGCATCCGTCCGGGCCTTCGCCGGCCGCCGCTGGCTGTGCCTGATCTCCGCCATGGTGATCTGCGTATGCGCCGGCTTCGGCTACGCCTGGAGCGTGCTCCAGACCCCCATCATCGCCCAGTTCGGCTGGGCCGACTCCGGGGTGGCCCTGGCCTACACCATCACGGTGGTGTGCTCCACCATGGCCCCCCTCCTCTTCGGCGGGCTGATCCGCCGCATGTCCAGCCGCCTTTGCGTGGCCGTGGGGGCCGTCCTCTTTGGCGCCGGCCTCTTCGCCGCCGGCCTGATGAGCCAGCTCTGGCAGCTCTACCTGTTCTACGGCGTGATTTCCGGCCTGGGGGTGGGCTTCATCTATCCCAGCATGATGGCCTATGTGGTGCGCCTCTTTCCCGACCGCTCCGGCATGGCCTCCGGCCTGGGCACCGCTGCCTACGGCTCCGGCGCCATCCTGTGGGCCCCCACCGCCGCCGCGCTGATGGAGAAGGTGGGCCTGGGCAGCGCCTTCCGGGTGCTGGGGGTGCTCTTCGCCGCGGTGATTCTGCTGGGCTCCCTGCTGCTGGCCGAGCCGCCGGAGGGATTCCACGCCGCCATGGCCCCCGCCGCCAGCGGCGGGCAGGGGAGCGGCGCCGACCTGAACCGGGGACAGATGGTGCGCACCGGGGCCTTCTACCGGATGGTGGCGGTATTTACCTGCGGCCTGGTGGCCGGGGTGATCGTCATCAGCCAGGCATCCCCCATCCTCCAGCAGACCCTGGGCTACGCCCCCGCCCGGGCCGCCCTCTTCGTCAGCGTGTTCTCCGCCTGCAACATGGCCGGCCGCTTCGTGTGGGGCAGCCTCTCCGACCGGCTGGGCCTGGTCAACACCGCCGGGGCGGTGTTCCTGCTGTGCATCCTGTCCATGGCCGCCCTGGCCGTGACGGGGACGGAGGGGCTGGTGCTCCTCTTCATGGGGGTGGCCGCCTCCTGCTACGGCGGACTGGCCTCCCTCCTCACCCCCCTCACCGCCCGCATGTTCGGCCCCCGCTACATTACGGAGAACTACGGCGTCATGTACGTGGTGTTCGGCCTGGCCAGCCTCATCGGCCCCAGCCTGGCCACCACCTTCAAGACCGCGGGAGGCGGCAGCTACACCGGCGCCTATGTGACCGCCGCGGTGCTGGCCGTCATCGGCCTGGCGCTCTCCCGCTTCCTGAAAGCCCCGTCCCGCAAAGGAGAATGATATGGAACTGAGTAAAGTGAGAACGGCCGAGGAGATCATCGCCCGGTTCAAGGATGGGCAGATCATCGCCATCGGCGGACAGACCAACCAGTACATGCCCGACCGCCTGATCGACTGCGTGCTGGAGAGCGGCGCCAGGCACCTGACCATCTACTCCATCGACTCCAGCGACCCGGGCCACGGCGTCAGCCTGCTGGTGGAGGCCGGCCGGGTGGACGCCATGATCACCACCCACGTGGGCACCAACCCCCTGACCAACGCCAAAATCCAGTCCGGGGCGCTGAAGGCGGAGTTCAACCCCATGGGCACCTTCATCGAGCGCATCCGCTGCGGCGGCGCGGGGCTGGGCGGCGTGCTCACCAAAACCGGCCTGGGTACCGTGGTGGAGGAGGGCAAGCAGATCATTGAGGTCAATGGCGAGAGCTATCTGCTGGAGACCGCCCTCCGCGCCGACATCGCCCTCACCCGCTGCCGCCGGGCCGACCCCCTGGGCAACCTGGCCTACAGCGGCAGCAGCGGCCACGCCTCCCACCCGGTGATCGCCACCTGCGGCGCGCTGTCCATCGTGGAGTGCGACCACTTCTGCGACCTGGGGGAGCTCGGGCCCGACGAGGTCAAGGTACCCGGCTTGTTTATCGACATGATTCTGGCGTAAGGAGGCGGGACAATGGACAACAGAAACTTTATCGCCAAGCGGGCGGCCGCCTACTTCCGGCCCGGCGACGTGGTCAACCTGGGCATCGGCATCCCCAGCCTCTGCGGCAGCTACGCCGTGGGCGGTGTGCTCTTCCAGAGCGAGAACGGCTTCATCGGCATCGGCCCCACGGTGCAGGAGGGGCTGATGAAAAACGAGCGCTTCGTCAACGCGGGCGGAGTGCCCTTCGTCCCTGTGCCGGGCAGCAGCGCCTTCGACGTGGCCATGTCCTTCAACGTCATCCGCTGCGGCCGGCTGGCCGCTACGGTGCTGGGCGGCCTCCAGGTATCGGCACAGGGGGATCTGGCCAACTGGGCCACCCCCGGCCGGGCCTTTGGCATGGGGGGCGCCATGGATCTGTGCAACGGCGCCCGGAAGGTCATTGTGGCCATGGAGCTGGTGGCCAAGGACGGCTCCCCTAAGGTGGTCAGCCGGTGCACCCTGCCCCTCACCGCTGTAAAGTGCGTCAACCACATCGTCACCGACCGCTGCGTCATCGACGTGACGGAGGAGGGGCTGGTCCTCTCCGAGATCCGGAAGGGCCACACCGTGGAGGAGATCCAGGCCGCGGTGGAGCCCGTGCTCCTGGTGTCCCCCGACTTGAAGGAAATGGAGGAAGATTGATATGGCAAAACCGCTGAGCAAGACGGTCGTGGTGGCCTATGGCCGCTCCGCCGTGGCCAAGTCTGGCAAGAAGGGCGCCCTGCGCAATCTGCACCCCATCGACATGGGCGGGCTGGTGCTCAAGGGCGTGATGGAGAAAATCCCCAAGTTGGACCCCGCCCTGGTGGAGGATGTGATTCTGGGCTGCGCCATCCCGGAGGCCAAGCAGGGCCTCAACCCCGCCCGGCTGGTGGCCGCCCGGGCCGGCCTGCCCTACACCGCCTGCGGCCTTACCGTGGACCGCTTCTGTTCATCCTCTCTCCAGGCCGTGGCCCTGGCCGCCTGGCAGATCGAGGCCGGACAGGCCGACTGCATCGTGGCCGGAGGTATCGAGTCCATGACCGCCCTGCCCATGACCCTGGACCGCAGCGGCGACATGGACCCCTGGCTGCTGGAGCACGACCCCGCCCAGTACATCTCCAATGGCGAGACCGCCGAGAACGTGGCGGAGAAGTACAACGTCACCCGGGAGGAGATGGACCGCCTGGCTCTGGAGAGCCACCGAAAGGCGGCCGCCGCCCAGGACGCGGGGTATTTTGACGAGCAGATCATCCCCCTGCCCGGCGCAGACGCCGAGGGCAACGAGATCGTCTTTCACAAGGACCAGGGTATCCGCCGTGACACCACCCTGGAAAAGATGGCGTCCATGAAGCCCTGCTTCCGGGAGAACGGCCGGGTCACCGCCGCCACCTCCTCCCAGACCAGCGACGGCGCGGCTTTCCTGGTGCTGATGAGCCGGGACAAGGCCGCCGAGATGGGCATCCGGCCCCTGGCCTCTTTCCTGGGCTTCTGTGTGGGCGGCCTGGACCCGGCCTACATGGGCCTGGGCCCCATCTACGCCGCGCCCAAGGTGCTGGAGTACACCGGCCTGACCATGGACGACATGGACGTGATTGAGCTCAACGAGGCCTTCGCCGCCCAGGTCAGCCCCTGCATCAAGGAGCTGGGCATGGATCCCGCCAGGGTCAACCCCAACGGCGGCGCCATGGCCCTGGGCCACCCCCTGGGTGCTACCGGCGCGGTGCTGAGCTGCAAGGCCATCTCGGAGCTGCGCCGCACCGGCGGCAAGTATGCTATGGTTACCATGTGTATCGCCGGCGGCATGGGCGCGGCAGGCATTTTCCAGACAGAGTAGACGGCCTTATTCTGCCCGTTTGTGAGGAGGTGAAAAAGAAGAGGGCACGGAAAAAGTAAATAAATAGAGAGGAGAAGATTTTAATGTCAGCTAGCGTACTAGTTTCCTTGATGGTGGTCATCATTGCTTTCGTGCTGTTTTTCTTTCTCAGTTTCCGTGGCGTCAACCTGTTTCTGACCGTCTTTGCCTGCACTGTGCTGGTGTGCCTGTGCACCCCGGACGGCCTGACCTCCATCTTCACCACGTTCCTGCCCTCCATGGGCAACATGTTTCAGCAGTTCTTCCTGCTCTACACCATCGGCGGCGCGTTCGGCTTCTGTCTGATGGAGAGTGGCCTGGGCGATGCCATGGCCACCCACATGATCAAAATCTTCGGTGAGAAGTGGATCGCCGTGGCCCTATTCGTCATCACCTGCCTGATGATGGCCGCCGGCGTGGCCTCCTACCAGTACGCTGTCCTGGCCATCTCCCTGCCCGTACTGAAAAAGCTGAATATGTCCCGGAAGGTGGCCCTGGCGGCCATGTCCGCCGGCGCCGGCTCTGTGGCCTACGGTACCCTCATTGGCATGCCAAACGCCCTGAACATCGCCCCAACCACCTACCTGGGCACCACCACCATGGCCGGTCCCGTCATCAGCCTGGTGTGTACCGCCTTTTCCGTGGCGTTCATCGTGGGCTACCTGATTCTCCTGAGCAAGCGCCTGAAGGCCAGGGGGGAGGGCTTTGTGACCTACGAGGACGACCCTAAAAACGATAAGGACGAGGCATCCCTGCCCCCCGCCTGGAAGGGATACCTCTGCGTGGCGGCCATCATCGGCCTGAGCCTGCTGTTCCAGTGGTTCGGCATCACCGCCATCCAGGCCACGACCTACGCTCAGGTGCTCTCCATCGCCCTGCTTTTCCTGCTGGTGGGCCGCAAGGGGCTGGCCCATCCCTTCCAGACCTGCGTGCGCGGCATTCAGGGCTCTCTGATCCCTGTCGTCTTTATTTCCATCGTGGTGGGCTACGGCACCGCCGTGCAGGCCACCCCGGTGTTCGGCTGGCTGGTGGAGCAGGTGCTCTCCCTGGATATGAACCCCTACCTGCTCACCTTTGTGGCGGTCAACCTGCTGGCCGGTATGACGGCCAACGGCACCGGCGGCGTGACCCTGTTTATGGAGAATTTCGGCGCCACGATTCTTGGCAACCCCGCCATCAATGTGGGAGCTCTGCACCGCATCGCCGCCATCTCCGGCGCGGGCTTTGACTCCCTGCCCCACAACGGGGCCATTGCCTTCCAGCTATCCGTGTTCAAGCTCTCCTATAAGGACGGCTACTTCCAGCAGTTCATGATGAGCGTGCTGGTCAACCTGCTGGCGGGGCTGCTGGCTGTGCTTATGGCAGTCGTGCTCTTCTGAAAGTGAAAAATCAATCCAATCCGTATATCAAATGAAATTTGGAGGTATGCATTATGGGAAAACCTATGGCCGATTATGTCAAGCTCCCCGAGCTGGAGGAGTACAAGGAGTGGTTCAAGGACTTCGCGGATCTGTACCGGGAGGACGGCATCCTTCAGGTAACCTGGAAGACCCTGGACGGTCCCATGCACCACAGCGGCATGTCCCACCGCGCCATCAGCCAACTGGTCCGCGTGCTGAGCCTGGACTACAAGAACGAGATCATCATCTTCACCCACATCGGCGACCACTGGATGACCGAGTCCGACCCCAACGGCTGGGAGACTTACTCCGAGCTGCCCACCCAGCGGTTCCAGCACCAGTATTTTGACGACACCAACCTCATCAAGAACATGGTATTTGACCTGGACGTGCCCACCATCGGCGCCATCCCCGGCTCCGGCTTCCACTGGGACTCCGCCATGCTCAGCGACATCACCATCTGCTCCGAGGATACCTGGATGGAGGTGCCCCACGCCCACGGCGGCCTGGTGCCCGGCGACGGCATGGGCCTGATGGCCCAGCACTACTTCGGCACCAAGCGGGGCAACTACTACATGATGACCGCACGCCAGTGGACCGCCCAGCAGATGCTGGACTGGGGCATGGTCAGCGAGGTGGTGCCCAAGGATCAGGTCATGGCCCGCGCCTGGGAGATCGCCCGCATGTGGAAGACGATGCCCTATGAGAACCGCACCATCATGTCCAACCTGGCCAAGCGGCCGCTGAAGAAGCTGCTGGTGGAGGATCTGAAGCTGCACACCGTCAGCGAGCAGTACGGCTCCCTGCTGCGCATCGCCGCCGGCGACATGGGCGACCGCAACGCCGCACAGCAGGATGAGAAGTACATCAGCCAGACCAACGACTGGCGCTACACCTTCCCCCACATGCAGCAGGCACCCACCCGTGAGAGCTGGGCCGCCTTCCGCACCGAGCCCATCGAGTGGTTCAAGAAGGTGGAGGCCGGCGAGGCGGTCAACCCCTGCGACCCCACCCGCCCCGTGAAGCCCTACCGCCCCGATGGCGAGTAAGGCACTGTATGGAATCAGGAGGTAGTTACCATGGGAAAACCAATGGCGGATTACGTCAAGCTGCCCGAGTTTGACGAGTACAAGGAGTGGTTCAGGGACTTCGCCGACCTCAAGCGGGAGGACGGCATCGTGCAGGTGACCTGGAAGACCCTGGACGGCCCCATGCACCACAGCGGCATGTCCCACCGGGCCATGAGCCAGCTCACCCGCTGGCTGAGCCTGGACTTCAAAAACGAGATCATCATTTACACCCACATCGGCGACAACTGGATGATCGAGTCCGACGCCAACGGCTGGGAGACTTACTCCGAGCTGCCCACCCAGCGGTTCCAGCACCAGTA
>OOAW01000671.1_pt1 | contig 21908 bp, 18 predicted proteins | sample 1671861 | NCBI WGS metagenome assembly OOAW01 (sample SAMN06348200, study PRJEB24527) | human gut metagenome | reverse complement strand
AAAAATAAAAAAGAACTTTGTGCAAGCACAGTTCTTTTTTTATTCTTTTATCCTGCACGGCTCATTGCTTACGCACATTATAGCATAAATTATGACGGATAATATGTCAAAACCAAATTATCCAGTTGGGATATTTTATAATATTTCATTAAAAAAGAGATATTGATACGCTAATCAATATCTCTTATTATGCATATAAAATATTATTTTAATTAATTTCTCTTATCAGGCTTAAAAATCCTGTTCTTAATAATTAAAGCATTGCACCATAATCTGTTACTATAATCTGGCCTGTTATTGCTTTGGCTTCATCGCTTGCAAAGAATATAATAACATTAGCAACATCCTCTGCTGTACAAGATGGTGCTTTAATATCACTATGGTTCATCATAGCACCTATCATATCCGGGTCAAGTGACGCTGGGTCTGTTCCCATAGTCATAGGTGTAATTATATTGCCTGGACATATGGCATTACAACGAATTCCGTCTTTCTGAAATCTTAATGCTGTATGCTTGGTAAGTCCTATAACTGCCGCCTTAGAAGCTACATATGCAGCTCCTCCACAGCCCTTCTCACCTGCTACAGAAGCTACATTTACAATTGATGCACCGCTCTTCATTCTCTTAGAAGCAGCTTTCATACAACGCATAGTTCCTTTTTCATTAGTTTCAATAATTCTATCCATATCTTCATCAAGAAATCTGTCGATTGGCTTAAGTCCCTGCTCAAGAATACCTGCATTATTAACAAGTATATCTATCTTTCCATACTTATCCATTACCTTCTGCATAAGTGCCTCTGGGTCTTCAGGCTTTGATATATCTGTTGATACAGCATATACTTCACCACCTGCCGCTGTAATCTCATCAGCAACTTCCTTTAATGCCGCCTCTCTTCTTGCTGTGATAACAACTGTAGCTCCCTCTTTTGCAAATAACTTCGCTGTAGCTGCTCCAACACCAGAGTTACCACCTGTAATAACTGCAACTTTACCGTCTAAACGTCCCATAATAATCCTCCATTCTGTTCACGAATATTCTACTATATATACAATTTGCACATATCCTTTTGCATATATATGCTCGTTATGTATAATATTGTACAATTATATTATCTATTTGTAAACATTATCTGACAACTTTTTACAGATATATATAAGCCTCATTCGCTCCCCGAAGCTTATATATTGCTTTCAACCATCTTACAACCGCTCTTTTGGAATATTTAAAATGTGTTCTATGACTGAGTGAAATATACTTAGCATTACAGCTTTCTATCTTCCTTAACTGCTCAAGCAGAAGTCCTGCGTTGTATCTTCTGAATTGCGGACCTGTTGCTGGATAAAGTGCATCACCAACATAACATATGTCTTTAACCTCCAACGCAAGACACCCCTTTGCGTGGCTTGAAGCTATTGGAAATATATGAAGATTTATATCATCATCAATATACATATCACCTGTAACAATCTCACCTGCTCCTGTATATCTTAATGTATTCTTTCCCTGATACATATTCTTAAAATGTATATCAGACACATTTTTTATATGATCCGGGTGAAAATGAGACAGAACTATATTAATATTTTTTTCGGCCTGATTATAAGAATTAATCATTGCCGGTATATCAGAATGACTTCCTGTATCATAAAGCCATATATTATGTCCGGTTTCTACAATTACAACTGTACACGACAACGGATTTATTGTCGGCGTAATATAACTTATATTCTCATCTTCCCTGACTAATGATACTTTTTCAACAACTTGTGAATTCATATTACAGAATTATTCCTTTAAGATTATCTTGAATTCCTTTTGCAATCTCAGGCTTATTCATTGAATATATATGAATATTCTTAACACCATTAGCCAGTAGGTCTATAATCTGGTCTGAGGCATATATAACCCCTGCCTGTTTCATAGCATTTTCTGTATCACCATATTTATCAATAATATTCTTAAATCTTTCCGGCACATTGCAGCCTGATAATTTAACAGCATTCTTAACCTGTGCTCTCTTGGTAATAGGCATAATTCCCGGTATTATTGGAATATGTATGCCAGCTTCCCTTACCCTGTACATAAAGTTAAAGAAAATGTTATTATCAAAGAACATCTGTGTTGTAAGAAATTCACAGCCTGCCTTAACCTTTTCCTTAAGACCATTAATATCATCAAACTTATTCTTGGAATCTGGGTGTACTTCTGGATAACACGCACCACCAACACAGAAATCACCTGTCTTTTTAATCAGTTCTACAAGCTGTGAAGCGTGTTGAAATTCTGTAAATACTTCTCCGTCATAATCTTTAGGAATATCTCCGCGGAGTGCAAGAATATTTTCAATTCCAGCCTGCTTCATCTCTGTTAAAGCTGTATTAATGCTTTCTTTAGTTGCACATACACAAGTAAGATGTGCCATTGCTGGAACCTGATATTGCTTCTGGATTTCACTTGCAAGTTTAATTGTATTGCCCTTAGTGCTTCCTCCCGCTCCATATGTAACGCTCATAAAGCTTGGTTTCAATGAGGCTATATGTAAAGCTGCCTCCTTAACCATCTCAAAATCCGTGTCTTTCTTTGGTGGGAATACCTCCATTGATAATGTTTCCTGTTCCCTGTCTATAATATCTCTTATCTTCAATATCTTTTACCTGCCTCGTCTGTATCTTTACTTACTATCTGATTAATATAATTACTTTAATCAATACAATTATTTTAACTATATTAATCAATTAAATTATTTTAACCATTACAATTATTTTGATTAATATAATTATGATAACTCTATTATTTATATAATTCAATAAAATGCGCTAAAAGATTAATAATTACTATGGAAGCTTTAATTATAATGTGCTATTATATAGCCTGTTTTTCATAATACTAATTATTTATAAGGAGGTTCTATGTTTCAGTCATTCGAAGCTAAACACCCTAAGTTCTATCAGGTGTTCAGGCTTTTTATTATTACATTTGCATCAATATTATATGCGTGGAATTTGCGCTGTTTTGCTAAGACCGCAGGACTTTTCCCTGGAGGATTTTCAGGACTTTCCCTGCTTTTACAGGAAATAATCATTAAGTTCTTACATATAACTATACCTTTCAGTATATTTAATATTGCACTTAATCTTTTTCCTACTTATATTGCATTCAAATACATCGGAAAGAAATTTACTATTTACTCAATTATAGTTATATTTTTATCAAGTATATTTGTGGATATTCTTCCACCTTATGTATTCACTAATGACGTGCTTTTGATAAGCGTGTTTGGTGGAATTATCAATGGATTTGCAATAAGCTTATGCCTTAACGCTGGTGCAACAACCGGTGGTACAGATTTTATAAGCATATTCTTATCACACGAAAAAGGAATAGATGCCTGGAACTATATTCTGCTTGGAAATGTTGTAATGCTTGCTATTGCCGGTGCTATGTTTGGCTGGTCAATCGCTCTTTACTCAATCATATACCAGTTCTGTAGTACTCAGGTTATCCAGTGGTTATATAAGCGTTACAAGAAGGAAACTCTTTTTATTATCTCAGACAAGTCTGATGAAATATACCAGATTATTAAAGAAACTACTCATCACGATGCTACTCTATTCAAGGGAGTTGGCTGTTATGAAGGCAGGGAAAAGACACTTCTTTACTCTGTAATTCATTCAGAGGCAACAAGACAGCTTATACCGCTTATACGAAGTGCTGATCCTCACGCCTTTATAAATATAGTTAAAACCGAAGAACTAGATGGACGTTTTCACGATATCCCTCACGATTGATTATCTCCACTCAACATCTCCAGCTTCAGCTACAGCCTTTCTTAAGCCAGCAAGACGATTAATCGCTTCATTAAGTGTATCGTCCTGCTTGGCAAAATGAAATCTTATAAGATTATTTACATCTTCCCTAAAGAAGCTTGAACCCGGTACTGCCGCAACCCCTACATACTGTGCCAGCCATTCACAGAACTTCACATCATCTTTTACTCCAAATTCACTCACATCAACAAGCACATAATAAGCACCCTGTGGGTCTGTATATTTTAAACCAAGCTTTTCTAAACCGCCGACAAATACCTCTTTCATATGTGCATAATGTGCCGCAAGTTCATCATAATACTTGTCATCGAATTTCAATCCAACTGTTGCGGCTTCCATAAGTGGTGCGGCCGCACCTACTGTAAGAAAATCGTGTACCTTCTTAACCCTGTCGATTATTTCAGGATTAGCAATTACATATCCAAGTCTCCAGCCTGTAATAGAATATGTCTTTGACAATGAATTACATACGATAGTTCTTTCTCTCATTCCGTCAAGTGCCTGCATATATATATGTTTGTTAGGTGCGTACACAATATGCTCATACACTTCATCTGTCACAACATAGGCATCATATTTCTTTACGACATCTGCTATTGCAGTTAATTCCTCGAATGTAAATACCTTTCCACAAGGATTTGACGGATTGCACAGGATAAGTGCTTTCGCTCCCTGTTTAAAAGCATTTTCTAACTGCTCAATGCTAAATGTAAAATCTGGTGGAACAAGTGGAACATATATCGGTTCTGCTCCTGAAAGAATAGTATCTGCACCATAATTCTCGTAAAATGGTGAGAAGATTACTACCTTATCCTTAGGATTGGTAATGCTTAACATTGTCGCCATCATAGCCTCTGTACTTCCACATGTAACTACAATCTCTGATTCAGGGTCAACCTTAATTCCTGAAAAATGTTCATATTTGGCAGCTATTGCATCTCTGAAATTCTTAGCTCCCCAAGTCAAAGCATACTGATGAGGTCCTTCACTTGCAACCTCTGACAGTCTGTCTGTTATCTGCTTAGGTGGGTTAAAATCTGGAAAGCCCTGTGATAAATTCACTGCACCATATTTATTGGCTATTCTTGTCATTCTTCTTATAACAGAATCTGTAAAATCTTTCGTTCTCTCGCTTAATTCTTTCATAATCTGCTCTTTCTTCCAATTACCGGATATTTAATCTTTCCACAGTAACAAACATATATTGTACTGCCTTATCAGTATAACATACTTTTATCATATGTTAATAGTATATTACCTAGATTGTGTGCATTATTGTGCAGTTATACACTATTTTTTATATCAATAATGTATAATTACTTCTGTGCTTCTGCATATAATCTGACATATTGTTTAGAATTTCATACTATACACTTTAAGGTCAACTTTCCCATTAACTACTTCAATCCCTTCTGCCTTAAGCAGCTGCTCCTGTTGTCCTGCACCGCCAAATGCAAATGCACCCGACAGTTCTCCCTTGGAATTAACAACCCTGTAACATGGTATATTATCTGGGTCAGGATTTCTATGAAGTGCATTACCTACTGCTCTTGCCATTCCTTTATTACCAGCAAGCTCCGCTATCTGTCCATAGGTCGCAACACAGCCCTTAGGTATTTTCTTTACCGCTTCATATATCCTTTTTGTTGGATTATCAGTAACAAGCTCGTAGCTTTCCTTAATCATTGTCTTAATAGCATCATCTGGCACTAAACCATCAAGAATTATTGTGTTCCAGTTCTCCTTGTTCTGGTGCCATCCGGGAATTACCGATTTGAAAGCACTTCTCCAGTAATCTCTCCATTCTTTATCTGCCTTCACATTAAGATTAACGTATCCGTCTTTCTCATATATCCATAAAAAAGCCTTCTTGCTGCATTTAACCCTCACTAACTGCCAGTTAGTATCGCGAAAAGGTGTTTCTACATATGTATCAGGAAATGCCAAGCCATAGTCCAGTGCTTCTTTTCTGCTCTGCATAACTTTCCTCCCTCTTTATTTAATCAATGTATCTGTTGTTAATTTAAAAAAACTGTTTACAGTTCATATTATTAATAGTATTCTGCGTTGTCAGATTAAATATTTAACCTTATAACCACAGTATAACTTTTAACATACTCACTGTAAACAGTAATACATTATTTGATATATTGAACTGTTAATTATTAACTGCCTTACCTTCTGCAAAGCTGTTATTGGCAATCATACCATTTTCTATATCCAAATCTGCCTCTTTGCTGTCAAGCTTATCTGTCATTATAAATAACACAAGTCCTGCCGCAAACAATAACACTATCATAGACACACCGATATTAATGCTTCCAAATATCTGAGAAGCCGCACCTACAACCAATGTTCCCAAAAAAGAAGCTCCTTTTCCGCATATATCCATAAGTCCGAAATATTCTCCTGACCTTTCAGCCGGTATTATCTTTGCAAAATAAGAACGTGACAACGCCTGTATGCCGCCCTGAAACATACCAACAAATATAGCTAATACCCAGAACTGCCACTGGCTTTTCATAAATACTGCAAATACTGTAATTCCTATGTACGCTATTATGCAGGCAGTTATAAGACGTCCTGTGCTGTATTTTGAGGTAAGCCTTCCGAATATAATAGCAAATGGAAATGCTACAAGCTGTGTAACAAGCAGAGCCAGAAGCAGACCAGTTGAATTGAGTCCAAGTGCTGAACCATAAGCTGTTGCCATATCTATTATTGTATACACGCCATCAATATAGAAGAAAAATGCTACAAGGAACAAGAATATTTTCTTCTGCTTTACAACTCCACAGAGTGTATCCTTAATTCTTACAAAGCTTTCCTTTACTGCGTGTGGCTTTCTTTCAACATAATTAATCTGCTTATAATTCTTAATAAGCGGAACTGTCATTAAGAACCACCATAAAGCTACTATTACAAATGATATGAGCATTGCCGCACTCAGAGAAATTCCTATTTTATTGTATCCTAATACAAAGATAAGGCTTATAATAAATGGAATACAGCTTCCTGCATATCCGTAAGCGTATCCATTTGACGATACAATATCCATTCTTTCATCAGTTGTAACATCTGACAACATCGAATCATAAAATACAAGACTTGATGAAAAACATACCTTAGCAATAATAAATACAACAAGAAATGATATCCACCAGCTAGTCACTCCCATTGCAATACATGACAGGCAGCCAGCTACAACACAGCCTGTAAAGATAGGTTTTTTAAAGCCTTTGGTATCTGCCAATGTTCCAAGCACAGGACCTAATACAGCTACAATAAGTGTAACTATAGATGCTGCATATCCCCAATATGCCAGATAATCAACATCAGATATCCCAGCATTTTCCGCAAGATAATTAAAATATATTGGTAATATAGTTGATACCATAAGTACAAATGCTGAATTACCAACGTCATATAATATCCAGCCTTTTTCTTTAGCTGTAAGCTTAAATCTGTTATTGCTTTTACCCCTCATACTGCACCTCTTTCTTTATGAAGCTTTCCATATTCTGATTATTATCTGATATGAATTGCTTCTTATTATCTTCACAGCCTTCTATAAGCACTGAACCAAAGCTATAATTAAATGCAGTATCTAGTTCATCATTATTATTTAAAAATCCGTCAAATTTAATAATTGACTGATATGCTGTATTCTTAGCGTGCCTGTATAACGATAATAATTTTACTGTGCTGTCATTACACTCTTTGTTCTTATGATAATTCACAATCAGTCCGTGCATTTCCTTATAATTACCAGATAACTTAAGTAAAAGATATATAAACCAGCGTTTTAGATGCGATGGAGCAACCAGCAGATTGTTATAGGAAATCATTCCTTCAAGTGCCTTTTTTACTTCCTGCATAGTTGTACCAGGATAAAATTCACTGATTACTTTTGCATTTTCTTCTGATGGAATAATGTGTCTTACTAATGACTGTGTAATTGAATTTTTCTTATCCATAATCATAAGTTCTCTGTCAAATTCCACTTCTATCTCTGCATGCGATATTCCGCTTTCATTTATTTTTTGTTCAATATAACCATGACTGCTTACATCAAGTGCAAAATGATTAAGAACACCGTATGTGTAAGCCAGATATGGCTCTCTGTCTTTCTTTTCTGATATTACTTTTCTTGCTCTTTCAAAAAATTCCTTACCTGAATGTTTGTGCAATTCATACCCAATACTGTTAATTGAATTAGACTTTAATGGCTTATAATAAAACAAAATATCTGGTCCATGTAATCCAATAAGATATAATTGAGGATATTTCTCAACTATCTTTTTCTCATTACCGTCAAGCATAGAACGTACCTGCTGCCCCATTCTATAATGTGCATATGTTGATGGCATATTTTCCTCCCATTTTTCAATTAAAATATGTTATAGAACATTTTTATATCTGTTCTTTATGTCATTGAAGTTTATTACAGGACTGTAAATATTGTAGTATAAATTGATAAAATTGATGTAAATTAATATATATTTCAGGTATAATAAAAGCCCATAAAATATTTGCACGAAATATAATTACGGTGGATTAACAGCATTTTTCTTCTTGTCATAACATTTTCCCAATGATAGAATGTAATAAAGATATATATTTTTTATTTCTCCAATATTGTCAGATAATGTATATGACAGTATCACAACAAACATCTGTTTAAATGCTATGTCATTATTTTATATAACTGCTATGCTGTCAGGCATCATTACCACAGATTGGAGAACTTATGGAAAATACTAATATTACAGACAATACAAGGCAGGCTGGACATTCAGCAGACAGCACTATAAATGCAGGAACTGACATAAAGTCATCAACAACGAATACAAGTCAGCATACTATTGATGATATTAATTCAGGACAACAGCCACTTGAGGCGGAAAGCACTCTCCGACTATCAGATATGTATGAGAAAAATGTCGACAATCCTGAGCTTGAACTTACTGTAAGAGTTATCAATATCAATACTGATAATTATGCTGGTAATAAGGCTCGTACTATTAATTCAAAGTATAGTAATGGTTCTGGCAGGAATTCAAAGGATAATAATAATTTCAACAGGACAAATATGTATACATATAGCTCTGAATTTCTTTCTAAATGTGAGACACTTAAGGACTATATGACATTTGTTAATAAGGTGCGTATAAAGACCGATATTGAAAAATTGATATCCGCACTGCTGTTACAGAGGCTGTAGATGAATGTATCGCTGAGAATGTATTGTCGGAATTTTTTAGAAATCACAGAGAGGAAGTGATTACTGTGAGTATTTATGAGTATGATGAGGAAGGTCATCTTGAAGTAGTCAAAGAAGAAGGACGACAGTTAGGACTTGCAGAGGGCAAAATCAAGGAACGCTCCAATGGCATTAAAGTTTTTATTAAATTATGTAAAGAAGTTAATCTTTCCGATGAAGATACAATTTATAAGCTTATGAAAAACTATAAACTTTCTAAAGAAGAAGCTGTTAATGCTATCAAGAATAATTCATAACATTTTAGAATTTGTCTGGTAACTTATGTTAATTTTGATTATCTGTGGTGGTCGGGTTATTATTGACCACCACTTTTATAAAATCATTAAAATATAAATTTACTATCTATGAATTCTGATTCAGAATTTTTAAAATCTACCCATTACATTAATCAATCAAAGAAAGTAAATATTATTGACAATATTTTATAAATCTTACAAATGCCTCTCTTCCATTATCGTCTGTCTTGTATACACCGGCACATTCAAGCACCTGCACAAATACCTTGCCAATTTCCAATCTGATTATCTCATCAATATTATCTTTAGTTATATTATAATTGTCTTTCCAGCTATCAACCCATTGTGCGTGCTTTTCAATTTCGCTGATTAAGCAGACATCTTCATTATTTAACAGAGCGTTTTTTAAAATGCCCATTTCCTTATCAAGTCTTGCTGGAAGTATAGCCATTCCCATAACCTCAATAAGACCAATATTCTCTTTCTTTATATGATGAAGATTTGCTGATGGATGATACACTCCCCATGGACACTCATTTGTAGTAATATTGTTTCTTAATACCAGATCCATCTCATAATTATCACCTTTCTGCCTGCATATCGGAGTTATCGTATTATGCTGTTCACCATCTGTATTGCAATATATAAATGCTTTTTCATCAGTGTAATTCTTCCATTTATCTAATATATAATCACAGGCATTAACAAGGCTGTCTTTATTATTACTGCTAAGCCTTATTACTGACATAGGCCAGTTAAGAATTCCTGCATTAACATCACTGAATCTATCCAGCTTGAATGTATACACATATTCTGCTCTTGCCATAGGAAATTCATAAGCACCGCCCTGAAAATGGTCGTGACTTAATATAGAACCTCCTACAATTGGTAAATCCGCATTAGAACCTAATGTATAATGCGGAAACATATCTGTGAATTCAATAAGCTTTTTAAATGTGCTTTTATTAATCTTCATAGGAATATGCTTATCATTAAACACTATGCAATGCTCGTTATAATATACATAGGGTGAATATTGCATATAGTATTTCTCACCACTTAATTCAAGCGGTATAACTCTTAGATTCTGCCTTGCAGGATGTGATAGATTTCCCGCATATCCCTCATTTTCCTTACACAAAAGGCATTTAGGATATCCGCTTGCTGCAAACTTTCCTTGTTTTATTATATCCTTAGGGTCTTTCTCTGGCTTTGACAGATTAATCGTTATATCTATAATTCCATATTCTGAATTGTACTTCCATTTCTGGTCTTTCTCAATCCTGTCACACCTTATATAATTGCAGGCTTTATTAAGTTCATAGAAATAGTCTGTCGCAAGCTTTGGATTATTATTATAAAGCTCCTTAAAATGCTTTCTTACAACTGAAGGTATTGGTGTGACAGCACCCATTACCTTTGTATCAAACAAATCCCTGTTAAGCTGCGTATCTTCTATAAGTCCATTATCAACTGCTATTTTAAGGCAGTCCGACAGGATATCTGCTATTGGTCTTGTGTTATTCAGCTCCTGCACACCTGAATTCTTAATTATCTCACTATCTTCTGCAAGTCCGTTTTTTTCAAAAATATCCAGCAACCTGTTTACTATAAATATCTTATCATCAGCTTCTATCAGTTCATTCTCTGAAGCATAATTGACAAGCTCTGATATAACCTTGTCTATATCTGGAATATTTTCCGTACCTTCCTTGGCATCACTACTCATTATATTGTCTGATTTCTTCATATCTTCTAAATTTCTCATATTATTCTGACACCTCCGCAATGTCTGATTTGTAATATCATACTTGCACCATCACCGAATATCTTATCCATATTTCTTCTGTATTCATCTACGGCATTATCTTTGACAATTGCAAGTATTGTTCCTGCAAATCCACCTCCGTGAACCCTGCATACTCCATTACTGTATGCACCATTACTATATGAACCATTATCACCTAAGAATATTTCACTCATCATAAGTCCAAGTGAAACGCCCTGATTGGCAGTATCTTTGGTTGAATATATATTTTGAAGATATTTGTAAGATGAATCACCGGACTTTGATACCAGCCTTAAGAATTCATCAATATTTCCAGATATAAGAGCATTTACTTCATTTTCTACTCTCTCATTTTCCTCTATAAAATGAACTGCTCTTAGTATGCTCCTGTCACCGAACTTCTCCTGTAGCTCTTTAAAATTATCAAGTATATCCTTTAATGTAATGCCACGAAGAACCTCCTGTCCGAAGTAACTTGCAACTGCATTCATCTCACGGCGGATATCTGCATAATCATCTGTCAAATCCTTATGTGAACATTTAGTGTCAGTTATGCACAGGCTGTATCCGAATTTTTTAATATCCACATCAAGCTTATTAACAACTGGATTTTCCTTATTATTAAAATCAATATAGACCATATTGCCAACCGAACATGCCATCTGATCCATAAGTCCACAAGGCTTGCCAAAATACTCATTCTCTGCCATCTGTCCGATAACTGCAATATCTTCTGCTGATATTTTTCCAGCATTATATATATGTGACTGTATTGTTCCTATAAGTGTTTCAAATGCCGCAGATGATGAAAGCCCTGCTCCCATAGGCACATCACTTGTTATAAATGCATCAAATGCTCCTGTCTTAAAACCTTTTTTCTTAAAGCCGGCAATCACACCTTTAACAAGTGCCTTAGTGGTTGAGTATTCATCCTTATTAATATCCGTGTCCGATAATGACACTTCTAGCATTGGATAATCGTCCGACACAATTCTTATAATTCCGGCATTAACACCACTATGCCCAGATAAACTGCCTTCCTCTGACACACTCTCCTTGGAATTCACTGGTCTTACCACTGCGATAATATCCAGATTAACAGAAGCTGCAAGAACTTTTCCATTCTGGTGGTCTGTGTGGTTACCGCCAATCTCACTTCTTCCCGGTGCACTGAATATAAACACATCTCCTTCACCATATAATTGTGTGAAGCGGTTCAGAGCATTAATATATCTTTTCCTCTGGTATTCAAGCTGGCTTTCATCAATATATAGATCCTTTAATATATTATCAATACCGCCCGAACTAATTATGTCACTGCTTATCATCTTCTACCTCTTCCATAAAGTATAATCTTGCTGCAAAATCTTGAAAAAATCGGACATTCTCATTGTAGCCTGTTGCACTGAATGCCTGCTTTAACCTGACACCCGAATACATAAGTGTATCTCCATAAGCTATGTAATCTTCTGTTTCACCATCCATTTTCTTAAGCTTCGATAGTATATCCTGTAACATAGAACCCTGCTTGATATGTATTGGCGATACCATATTAATAAGCTCACCGAATTCTTTAATATCATATTGAAGCTTTCTGTTGTAAAAATGGTATTTCTTAGCTTCATCAAGACCTTTAGCCCTGTAACAGGCATACTGTGTGTTAGGTATAACGTGTTTTTGCATAATTAATCCGACGGCTTTCTTCTTATCCGTTGATACTACTGTCCATTCTGCCATATTGCCTTTACCATTATTTAACACACTTGCATTACCTGCATTTTCTTCTTCAAAGCTTTCTGTCCTGTAAAATGTACCAGTAAAGAATACATTTCTTAACTTCTTGTACAGTTCAATCTGACATTTCACAGCATTTAATTCCTCTTTATTCATATCACACATATTACATTCATAGCCAAGAAGACCAAATGCAGCAACTGCAAATCTGCTCTCTAACGGCATATTTCTTAATGTCTGATGATTAGGGCTTGCCGATACATGGGCTGAAATACACGATAACGGATAACCATAGCTGTAATTATACTGAATCTGTGCCCTGCAAAGTGCATCTGTATTATCACTTGCCCATATCTGTGGAAAATAGCATAACATTCCCAGATCAAATCTGTTGCCGCCTGCCGCACAGCCCTCAAATAATATGTCAGGAAATCTATTAGTAAGCTCCTTCATACATCTGTACAAGCCGCACACATATCTATGCGATACTTCCTTCTGCCTGTCAGATGGCAGATTTTTAGAATAATAATCGCTGAATATTCTATTCATATCCCATTTTACATAAGATATATCTGCTGATGAGAACACCTCACTCATCTTCTCAATTATATAGTCCTGAACAGCTTCATAGGTTAAATCAAGAATTCTCTGGTTCCGTCCCTCTGAATGTTCTACATCTGGTATTTCAATTACCCATTCAGGATGTGCCTCATATAATCTGCTGTTCACACTCACCATCTCAGGCTCAACCCATATTCCAAATTTAAGCCCGGATTCTTTTATCTTATCAGCGATGCCAGCTATTCCATTTGGAAGCTTTCTACTATTCGGTGTCCAGTCACCTAATGAACTTGTGTCGTCATTTCTCTCGCCAAACCAGCCATCATCCATAACGAACAGTTCAACACCTGTATCCTTAGCCGCCTTTGCAAGCTTCACAAGCTTTCTTTCATTAATATTAAAGTATGCCGCTTCCCAGCTATTAATAAGAACTGGTCTTTCCTTGTCACGCCAGCTTCCACGCACAATGTGCTTTCTTACAAACTCGTGCATATTATGGCTCAGCGAATTATACCCCTGGTATGAATAAGTAAGCACTGCCTCTGGAGCTTCAAAGCATTTTCCTGCTTCAATAATATAAGAAAATGTTGCTGGATTAATTCCCGATACAAGCCTTAATTTACCATATGAATTAACCTGTGCCGCTTCATAATGATTGCCGCTGTATATAAGATTAAATCCATAACATTCGCCATAATCTTCTGTCGTTGAACTTCTTCCTATCATAAAAAATGGATTAGCTCTGTTCGATGATGTTCCTGTTACAGACTCATTTACATACTTACCGGCACGAAGGGATATTCTGCTTCTATTCATCTCCCTTGCCCACGCACCATTAAAGAACGACAATTCATAATCACTCTCGTTTAAATCAAGCTGCATACTCATTAATCTTTCAAGCCTTACGCTCTCATTTCCTGAATTAACAAGCTTCGCACTTCTCGTTATAATGTCACATTTTTCATATACATAATAATGAAGCTCCAGTGTGAGATTATAATTCCTGTCCTTAAGATAGATAACGAGCTGTTCAACCTCTCCATTATCATCATAAGACCCCGGAAGCGTATCGTATTCTTCCTTGCCCTGTATAATCTCTGCCCTGTCAAACACCATATCCGTTGTACTGCTTCCATTAGGATATGTGACTTCGATAAAAGGCTCTCTTATATCGCCTTTTCCCAATGATGACATTTCAAGGCACACATCTTCCAGCGAATAAGACGAATAATCTTTATTGTATACATTAGTATTGCCCGGAATAAATGTATGCTTCTCTGTCATCACAGCCTCATTGGCGTGTAACTTTCTTCCATAATACAAATGCTCCAACTGCCCGCTTCCAAGCACGGCAAACGCATAAGATGTATTGTCAGTATCAAGCACATACATATTATTATTAATCGTTATCATTAATGGCTCTCCTTAATTCTTTCCGATATCTCTTCCATTTTCTGCTCTGTTAAAATGTACCTTCTGTGGAAGTAAAATACTGCAATAAGCAGACCTATTACCGGAATTACTGTCATTGTCATTCTAAGTCCTACTACCGAACCACCAGCCACAGCATCTGCCACCACGTCTGTATTACTGCTTAACCTGCATACTGAAAGGCATATTGACACAACTAATGCGGCTATACCTGAAGCAAGCTTTACAACAAATGTTTGCATTGAAAATATAACGCTCTCATCTCTTCGCTTATTCTTAAATTCGCCATAGTCAACCGTATTCGCCAGAAATATAGTCGTTAAGACTAATAACATTCCATTTGCTGCAAATATGAAAAATGCTGGAATAAATAAAATAAACACACTCGACATTGATGTGAATATAAGAATAAATAAAACTATATAACCAGCAATGGCCATAACAAAGCTTACATAAAATATCTTTATTGTGTTCAAAAACTTTCTAAGAAGCGGGAACAATACCATCATTGATAATATCTGTATTGCACCACCAAATGTATTAAATAGTGTATAGCCGTTGTACCAGTCTGCACCGCCAAAATCATATTTAAAGAAATATATGACAAGATTAGAAGTTATGTACACAGATGTATTAATAAGAACAATTGTTATAACTACTGTAACAGCCTGATCATTCTGGAAAAGTGCCTTGAACATCTGCTTTACTGATACTGTTTCAACATCAACTGTTGATTTTTCCCTAATATTAAGACAGGTAATAAGTATTGCAGCAAAGAACAGTATTGATATTATAAGTGCAAACCATTTAAAACCTGCATATTCATTGCCCTTTCCAAGCATATATACACACTGCATTGTAATAATTGTAACAAGTGCTGAACCTACGCCTGCACATGAACGTGCCATTGTTGACATATTCTCTCTTTCCTTGCCGCCCTCTGTAAATGCAGGTATCATTGACCAATAAGGAATATCCATCATTGTATAAGTAACGCCCCACAAAACGTAAGTTACTGCGGCATAAGCAACAAGTCCGCCGCCATCAAGTGTTGGTGGTGCAGAAAACATCAGAAATAATACAACAGCATTAAGCAATGTTCCAATAAACAGCCAGGGTCTGAACTTTCCCCATCTGGTTCTTGTCTTTGCAACAACTACACCCATTATAGGATCGTTAAATGCATCAAATACTCGTGCCGCAAGAAGTATAATCCCCATTGCTATCGCACTAACCCCAAGTATATCCTGATAATAATACAGAATATAACTTGCACAAAACATATAAACCATATCTTTGCCAACTGCACCTATGCCATAAGATGCCATTTCTTTCTTATTAAGCCCCATACGCTACCTCTTTCCTTTCTATATGTCCTATTTCTTCATATTTTTCAAGTTCCTGATTACTGCACGCCGTATTAAATGTCTGATTTCTTCATATTCACTGCTAATTTGACAGCCTCATATGCACCATTATATATACCCATCTGTTTATTCTTCTTGATGTTCTTACACATATCTATAATGTATGTATCATCTTCCATAAACAGCTTTATCATCTGTAAAGTATGAGGTATATCCCTGCACTCAAGTGTTCCGTCACCTATCTCTGCTGAATGAACAGCACCCCACTGTTCGTGTCCACCAACTCGCTTTATAAATAACTTTGGCACTGGATAGAATGCTAATTCACTTGGTTTGGTAACAAGCACATCTGCACTTCTCATCAAAAGGTTAGTGCAATACACTGCCTCAAATATATTCTTATGATAAAAGCCGTGGATACCTGTTATATTATCAGATGTGTCTTCACTTGAATTATCTGCTGTAATATTCTTAGAATTATCATCTCTATTGTTATCTGTCACTACATCAGAATTGTTTATCTGGCTGGCTGATAATGCCTTCGTGGCAAATGCCTTCGTATCTTTCCAGTTGTCAAAATGCTCAGTTGCCAGTTCTCTCATCTGTGGGATATCTCTTATAAGTTCGTCCCATACATTTTTATAATCACCAACATTAACGTATAACACTGCCTTATTCTTCTTAATATAAGGAATAAGGTATTTAATTATATGGGCAAATATCTCTTTCTGTGCACCTGCACCACCAATTGTAAGCAGAAATCTCATAGGCTTTCCGTTCTGTTTTCTTGCTATTCTTGCATTGCAGTCAGCCTCAATATTAGTTACAAGCTCGTGGTCGATATAATGTCCTGTGTATACAAGACTATCTGCTGGCATTTCATTTAACACCTTAATGCCGGACATTCCATTAAGTATCCTGTAACCCTGATAAGCATAATGTGTCTGGACTGTATGAATACTTCCTTCTGACAAATGCAATGCCATTGGCCAGTTATCCGGTATTGCATTAACAACATTTTTCATACCTGCGTGTACTGCCGCCTGTGCCGGCCATACATGAGTTGCAATAACCGGAATATTCTTAGGAACATTCTTATATACAGGTGCCATAAGCTCTGCATTCTTCTGGTCTGAAGCGTTATAGGAAAGCTTCCTGAAACCCTCGTAATTCATTGGTTCCCACACCAGTCTGTTAAACAGCCTGCTCTTTTGTGATAACCTTGAACCAAGCGAATACAGGTCGTTCTGTGCCCTTATAACTTTAGTACAGGTTGTATTATCGTAAGAATTAAGATCCATCCAGTAAGGAACATATCCAAGTGCATTAGCTGCTGAAGCAATCGCCATTGATATTCTGTAATGTCCAAAACCCATTCTTATATTGCCAACTATAATACCTTTATCAGTATCAAATTCTTCTTTATTACCGTTAGATACGCTTGCAGGCTTATCTGCAACCCTCACATCATACACGCCAAGCATATCACCTATGTATTTGTTCTTCTTTATTGTCACCTTATAGTCGGCATTGCTGTCATCACCATATTTTCTTGCGTATTTTTTTTTGGAATTAATAGCTTTTCTATATGCCTTTCTATCAATTTCATTGTTAAATATAACCTTTGATTTGTCCTGCATTATATATTCCTCCTTTTTATTTTCAATGACTTTCCTTAACTGCCACGCCATCTAATAATATTCCCACAATCTCATCAAGTCCCTGTGTATATGTCATTCCTGCCCTTATAAGAATGTCTCTTTGGAAAAATTGTTCTATTGATGCCTCCATCATCATCTTAAACATCAATACATTAACCGGTCTTATCACTTCTTCCTCAATCCCCTGTTCCAAAAGCTTAATCGTTGTCTCCCATCCATTCTCCAGACGTTCTTCAACGTGTCTGTATATCTCCGGGAATTTGTCCTTTAACATATATAATTGTCTTAAATCAATATCTTTATAACTCTCAGGCATAACTCCAAGAATACGTCTTATCTTCTCAATTGTTGATAATGTATTATCTTCAATTATCTCTGATTCGCTCTCTTTAATCGTGTCAAACAGATAATCTACCATCTCCATAAACAGAGTGTTCTTATCTTTAAAAATTGTATATATTGTCTTCTTACTCATTGCAAGAATAGATGCAATATCGTCCATTGTAAATTTAAGGCCTTTTTGATTAAATGCCTGTATCGTTGCCTGTAAAATCTTCTCTTTATTATTCATAATGCTCCTTTTAATGTTGTGTATCAGTGACGCTTATAAAACAAAAAATCAAGGAAACTATTTCTTCTGTTTTAGTTTCCTTGATTGTATCACATTATTTTATTAGGTACAATTGCTATTTTTATATAATCATTTCAAATATTTTTTAGCAGTATTGTACAATTTATTGTATATTTTGCAATATAGACCGATATATTTTTAACACAATAACGCATATAATTGAAAATATCTGAATATTATCATCTCTATTTCCTATATCTTTTAAATCTTCTTTTGATATAAATAGATTACGCTTATGACATTTAACAAAATTAGCTAACGGATCAATATGATCTGCCTCACCCGCATTATTCTGCCAATTATCACCGTACGTTTTCTTAGCATCACTTTATTTTTTCTTAACTAATCCAGTTTTTTCTGTAATGTACTGATCAATTTCTCAATAACAATTGGTTTGGTTAAGAATCCATCCATACCGCATTCCAGTGCTTTTTTCTGTCCTCATCAAATGCATTTGCAGTCATGGCAAAAATGTTGATTCCAGCCAGTACCGGATCATTCAGAGCGCGTATCTGCCTGAATCTGGCCAATAGCAGTCATCAAGGTATCTCTGATATCTGACATGAACATTGGTTTTGCACAGAAAGCAGTCTACAATATTTTTTATTACTTCCTCATTAGTTGGAACTCACCATAAATCATACATTTTCATTGTTTCTCTATCTCGATATTCATGCTTCTCATAGTATCCAATCAGCTTGCCACTATCTCTAAGTGCCACCATATATACATCTTTATTCTGCTTCTCATTATGAAATGTATACACAATATTATGGCTTTCGTCCTGTGCAAACCATTCTGTCACCTGTCTTATCTTTTCCTGTGATTCCTTATTATGACATTCCAGCAGGCTTCTGCCAATCAGCTTGTCTCCGCCACGCTTTCCATAATTAACAACCGCAGCAGGATTCATATATATTATTTCATGATTAAGATTGCATATAACGACTGCGGCTCTATCCTGATCTATGATACTTTTAAAATAACTTATATTAATCTCATTATGGTTCAATCTACTTTTTAACTCCAAAATATCATGCTTTATTTGTTCAATGACTATCTTAAATTCCTCATCGCTTTTTCCAGTTGGATCTTCAAGTCCCCAATTATCATCAAATGGTCTGCCTGTAAATGGACAACCTACATTACATCCCATTGATATTGCAATATCCGGATCTGGAATATCACTAACCAGCTTACTGAACTGTCCTTCTGCTTCCATATCTATATTATATAATTCCTTCATAATACGGACAGCATCCTGATTAATCTGTGGTTTTGTTTCTGTACCCGCCGAATAACTTTGAAACACATCTGATGCCAGATGTCTTCCAAAAGCCTCAGCAATCTGACTTCTACATGAATTATGAACACAAATAAAAGCTACTTTTACATTACTCATAAAATGGACACCTCTCCTTTATACATTGCTCATTAAAATCTGTGAATCCACATTGCATTTGTTCGTATTGCAATGTTACTCCATAATGAGCATTCACATAATCAATACCATTCTTAAATGCTATCATTGCATCTCTCTTGCAGCATCTTGGTCCGTTTATGGTTCCTAATTCTCCAATTGCTTTAGAGGTAAACTGCATATGATTTCCCCATGTTCCATCCATTGAAAGCGGACCTGTTCCGTCGATGATTGCAAGTGCAGCACCTATAGATGTGATTGCTCCGCATATTCCCCATAAACCGCACATTGCCCCCGGCATCCGAAGTCCCTCTGCCATCAGCCTGTCCAATGCCTGTTCTAAGTCTATCTCTCCTCCTGCGTTTTTGTAGGCTACAAGCAAACTTGCACCATCTAATATATGGTGTTCCGGTCCATGAATACTGACATATTCCTTCTTTGCTATCTGTTTAAAAATGACAACCGGATTTGTTCCCTGTTCTTTCTTTATATCTTTTACAATCAGTTCTGCTTTTTCTCTTACTGTCATAGAAAACTTCCTTTCGTCTTATTTACAATTTTTACAAGTATTAACAGGATTCCCCCTCTAACAACAGCTATCTTTTTTGTCACAGCATGACGCACACGTCAAACTGCCAATAGAATCTTTGAATTCTATTAAAGTTTCACAATTCAAGGAATAATGGTGCCATTTGCCTTCTTTCCGGTCATTAACCAACCCACACTCCACCAGTATTTTCATATGATGAGATAATGTAGGCTGAGTAATACTAAATCTTTCCAAAAGCCTGCATCCGCATTTTTCTCCATTTGACAACATCTGCACTATTTCCAGCCTGTTTGAATCTCCAAGTGCCTTGCATATTAAAGAAACATCCGCTAATCTCATTTCATTCACCTCGTATTGATAATTATCTATGTATAAAATTAGCATATACATAGATGAATGTCAATGTATTTTCGTGAAATAAAGCTCTACATTTTTATGTACAGCTTTACACCTTTAATTCCTTTGAATTTATATCTATAATTTCAACATTCATATAATCTAAGAACCTATTGATAAATAAGCATCCGCGGAAGGATTTTAAATTTTAATTTTTTTGATTATATGGAAACAGCAGATAAATATTTTTGCTGTTTCTATTTCTATATAATTTTTAATTATTTTTTTCGTGATCTTATTAATGGATAATTTTTGTTATCCATCACCTAAATCATATCACATATATAATTTAATACCACTCTAATTATAACTAAATTTGCTCAGACCAATAACTCCTATTTCCATCTACTCAATCCCCATCACATATCCAAACATATATCATCAATAAATCCTATTCACAATAAAATAACTGTTTCGTACTCTTAGGTTTATCAGGAATACTCATTTTTAATATTCCTCTTTCAACTAATGGCATAACATATTTTTTCATAACATATGACACTGAATTTATACCTAAATAATGACAAATTTCATTTCTTGTTCTAGGTGTCTTACAGAATATAATTAAATTTTTCTCTTCGCTGCTTTCAATCATTTTATTATATTCATTTTCTTTGTATTTATATAATTTAACTATAAAGCAGCCCCTTTCGTCCAAGAATTCTGGTTCAGGTAAATTATATTCACGCATTGCCCTTCTTATAGTAGGAATACCTGAATATCTATTTTCTGTAATTTTCAACACCTCTAGTTCTGATGCAATTATTGGATTTCTCGTGTCTGGTTGTACTTTTCCCAATTGGTCTATTCTTATTCTTCCATATATTCCACCTGGATTTCTAATCTCTATTCTATTTTCAAACATAATAATCTGTATAGGCATGCCTTCTGTATGAATACTATAATCACGATGCACTAATGCATTAAGGATAGCTTCCCTAATAGCTGTAATTGGATAATCTGTACGGTCTTTACGTTTTCCTGTTTCAGAGTCAACTATTATATACAAGAAACTT
>OOAW01000666.1_pt1 | contig 22122 bp, 19 predicted proteins | sample 1671861 | NCBI WGS metagenome assembly OOAW01 (sample SAMN06348200, study PRJEB24527) | human gut metagenome | reverse complement strand
GATAAGCGATACATTTGATGGTATGTGTCTTTCAGAAGCCTATATATGCACAGGCTGCAGTTATACAATAGATGGAAAGCTCAACACTGACTTTTATAATGAAGATGAGCTTAATTCCATGCCTTCTGCAAGATATACATCATGGAAGAACATTAAGCCTTTCGCATTCAGCATAATTAAGGGCAGGAAAGTTCCTGAACTTTTAAAGATAACATTTGTACTGCCTGAAGCAGTTGTTGCAAAGCTGATACTTGATACTGACCTTAACTTTGACCCCGACTGTGTCAACGGGTTATTTCTTAATGTACGCTATCAGGATGGTTCAGTAACCATGACAACAGCATCTTCGCTTAGTACTTTCACTCTCGACCGTTCACTTGATGAAGCATTTGAACGATATATTATTAACTTCCTGTCAGATGCTGATATTTCCTATGAGGAATAATTTAGAATTATTTAATAAATGTTACAAAACCGCCTGTTTACACGCACAGGCGGTTTTTTTGTTAGCACTCTTGTTTAAGGAGTGCTAATTTTTGCTTGACTTATGTTTTCTTGTGTATTAAATTAACATTTAGTTTAATACTATACAGATTGGAGAGTGAAATATTATGTCAAAAGAACATGGTAATTTATCTATTAACAGTCAGAATATTTTCCCTATCATCAAAAAATGGATGTATTCTGACCATGATATCTTCTATAGAGAGTTAGTTTCTAATGCATGTGATGCTATCACTAAGCTCAAGAAGCTTTCAATGATTGGAGAGTATGAAGCTCCTGATGATATTGAATATAAGGTTGAAATTAAGCTTTCTGCAAAAGATAAGACAATCAAGATCATTGATAACGGTATCGGTATGACTAAGGAAGAGGTTGATGAGTATATCAATCAGATTGCTTTTTCAGGTGCTGAAGCATTCCTTGAGAAGTATAAGGATAAGGCTAACGATGACCAGATTATCGGACATTTTGGTTTAGGTTTCTACTCAGCATTTATGGTTGCTGACCAGGTTACTATTGATACTCTTTCATTTAAGGACGGAGCAGAATCAGTTCACTGGTCATGTGACGGAGGAACTGAATATGATATAAGTGAGGGAACCAAAACAACTCCTGGTACTGAGATTACTCTTTACCTCAATGAGGACAGCTATGAATTTGCCAACGAATATAAAGCTAAAGAAGTTCTTGATAAGTACTGCTCTTTCATGCCGGTTCCAATCTTTGTAACTAACGAAGATGCGGGTGAACAGACTGAGGAGATTCCTGAGGAAGAAGTTACAGAAAAAGATACAGTTCTTGATACATTTATAAAGGACGCTGTTACAGAAGAAGTTGAGAAAGAAGATGGAACTAAGGAAACTGTTGAGAAAGTTCCAGCCAAAAAGATGGCTAAGATTGTAAAAAGACCAGTTGCAATCAACGATATCCATCCACTCTGGACAAAGCATCCTAATGAATGTTCAGATGAAGATTACAAGGAATTCTACCGCAAGGTATTCCACGATTATAAAGAACCATTATTCTGGATTCACCTTAACATGGATTATCCATTCAATCTTAAGGGTATTCTCTACTTCCCTAAGATTAATACAGAGTATGAATCTATTGAAGGTACTATAAAGCTTTATAACAATCAGGTATTCGTAGCAGATAACATCAAAGAAGTTATTCCAGAATTTTTACTTCTTCTTAAAGGTGTTATTGACTGCCCAGACCTTCCACTTAATGTATCACGTTCAGCACTTCAGAACGATGGATTTGTTAAGAAGATATCTGATTACATCACTAAAAAGGTTGCCGACAAGCTTTCAGGAATGTGTAAAACGGATAAAGAAAACTATGAGAAATACTGGGATGACATCAGCCCATTTATCAAATTCGGTTGCTTAAAGGATGAAAAATTTGCCGAGAAGATGAACGATTACATTATATTCAAGAACCTTGACGGCAAATATTTAACTCTTAAAGAATGTCTTGAAGAGAATAAAGAGAAACACGAAAACACAGTATTCTATGTAACAGACGAAGTTGAGCAGAGTCAGTATATCAACATGTTTAAGAATGAAGGAATTGATGCTGTAATTCTTACTCATAACATTGACCAGCCATTCATCACCAACATGGAATCTAAGAATGAGAATCTCAAGTTCAAGCGTATCGATGCAGATCTTTCAGACAGCTTTAAGGAAGAGACTTCTAAAGACGAGTTGAAGGACATGACTGAAAAGCTCTCTAAGACTTTCAAGGATGCTCTTGGCAAAGAGAATTTAACTGTTAACGTTGAGAAATTAAAGGATGCATCTATATCTTCAATGATTACTCTTTCAGAAGAAAGCAGACGTATGCAGGATATGATGAAGATGTACGGTATGGCAGGCATGGATCCTAATATGTTTGGTGCTGAGGGGCAGACTCTTGTACTTAATGCTAACAATGACCTTGTTAAATATGTTGCAGAACATGCAGACGGTGAAAATACTAAGATTATATGCGAACAGCTCTATGACCTTGCTATGCTTAGTCATGCACCACTCTCTCCTGAACAGATGACTGGATTTATTGCAAGAAGCAATAAAATCATGGAATTACTTGCAAAATAATGCCATTTAAACTATCATTGTCTTATATAACAATAAGGAAATATATAACATGACTAATTTTAACTATGACAATTATGACGATGATACTAAAGCAAAATACGATGATGGTATCGAATTTTTAGATGATGATTTTTCTTTTGATGAAGAAGATGATGATGATAACGTTTATGATATTCCACGTTACAGCGATGAGCCTGTTGCTCCACATTATCATAAAGAAAAACAGGAAACTATTGGACAGGAAATATTAAGTTATATCAAAATCCTTGCCGTTGCTGTTATTGTAGCATTTCTTTTTACCAGATTTATAATTGTAAACGCTCAGGTTCCATCTGGTTCAATGGAAAACACCATTCTTACCGGAGACAGACTAATAGGTTTCAGACTTGCTTATCTGTTTCATGAACCAGAACGTGGTGATATTGTAATCTTCAAATATCCTGATGATGAATCACAGAATTTTGTAAAAAGAGTTATCGGTATTCCTGGTGATGTCATTCAGATTTCCAACGGACATGTATATGTCAATGGTGAACAACTTGAAGAGAATTATCTTCGTGAGCCAATGAACAATGATGGTGAAGAGTTAACCTATGTTGTACCTGCTGATTCATATTTTATGCTTGGAGATAACAGAAACAATTCTAAAGATTCCAGATACTGGACCAACACATTTGTATCAAAGGATAAGATTATTGCTAAGGTTTCTTTCAGATATTTCAATGTCAGAACGAAGCGTTTTACATTTTCTTTCATTAAATAGCCCTCTGAATAAAGAATAATATTAAGGGTACAATAATATGGCCGCTATGTTTCAAAAACAATAGCGGTCATATTTGTTTTTTGAAAGGAGAAATATTATGGGTAATCTTAACTGTAATGCTGCATCTTGCATGCATAACTGTGACAACCAGTGCTGTCTTAATTCAATCTGTGTAGAAGGAAGCTTGGCATGCCAATGTGGTGAAACATGCTGCAGTGACTATGAACATCAGAAACCAGGTGCAACTAATATGTGCCATCTTCCTAAAGATTCTTTATCCATCTCATGTGAAGCAACCAACTGCATATATAACACTAATAAAAAATGTGATGCTGACCATGTAGACATATCAGGTATAAAGGCTGTAACAGAGGACGATACAGTCTGTACAACATTCCAGGCAAGAGGATAAGTCTAGAACTATTCTCATCGCTACTCGCGCGAATAGCGCATATGCCAGACTAAAGTCTGGCATTGTCGCGGTGCTCCTCGAATATCCGCCCAATTTATAATTCATGCAAGCATGATTATAAATTCTGCAGCTATTCTCATCGCTACTCGCGCAAAAAGGGCTGTCATGCATATGCATGACAGCCCTTAATAATACATAAAAATTATGCTCTTGATGTATACTCACCTGTACGAGTATCAATCTTAATCTTATCGCCCTGATTAACGAATAATGGAACCATAATCTTAGCTCCTGTCTCTACGATAGCTGGCTTAGTAGCACCTGTTGCTGTGTTACCCTTGATACCAGGCTCTGTATCTGTTACTTCAAGCTCAACTGAAATAGGTGGCTCAATAGCAAATACATTACCATCATGTGAACAAAGCTTAACCATCTCATTCTCTTTAACGAACTTAAGAGAATCACCAACCTGATCAGCACTTAATGCGATCTGGTCATATGTCTCTGTATTCATAAAGTTGTAAAGATCTCCATCAGCATATAAATACTGATATTCTGATCTGTCGATGTGTGCAAGATCAAACTTCTCAGTTGGTCTGAAAGAATTCTCTATAACACCACCAGAAATAATATTCTTTAACTTAGCTCTAACGAAAGGTGATCCCTTACCAGGCTTAACATGCTGGAATTCGATTACCTGCCAAATTCCGTTCTCATACTGAATTGTAATACCGTTCTTAAAACTACCTGCATCTACCATTCTTTGGTATACCTCCTAAATAATCAAATGACTTCTAATATTGTATAATAAATATAAACATTTGGCAACTACTTTTTCATAGCAAGGTCAACAACTGCTTCCATGGCATATAAATATCCCTTAAGTCCAAGTCCAACAACCTGTCCGTTGCACACAGGAACTGTCACTGATGTATGTCTGAACTCTTCTCTTGTATGTACATTAGATATATGAACCTCAATCTTAGGAATTGCTGCCACAGATGCAAGAGCATCTCTTACTGCATAGCTGTAATGAGTAAACGCTCCCGGATTAATAACTATTCCATCAACATCATTATAATATGCTTCCTGAATCTTATCAATTATAGCACCTTCATGATTGCTCTGAAACACCTCAACATCAACTCCAAGCTCCTCTGCCTTCTTCTCTATCATTGAAACAAGAGCTTCATAATTCTGCTCTCCATATATACCTTTCTCTCTTATTCCAAGAAAATTAATGTTAGGTCCGTTCATTACAAGTATCTTCATATCAATCCTCCATTATGCCTATATTAACAGCTGAAACTATATCAGCATACATGTCTTCAAATCTTCTTCCATCAGTCTTAACTATAACATCAGCAGCGTCCTTATAAAGCGCCTCCCTTGCGGTCATAAGACTTTCAATCTTTTCTCTTAAATTACCTCCTGCAAGAAGCGGTCTGCTTGTGTCCTTAGACAGACGCTTTACCAGTTCATCAACAGATGCTTCCAGATATACAACAATTCCAAGCTCCTTAAGAAGACTTCTGTTAACTTCTCTTACCGGCAGTCCTCCACCAACAGATATAACACAGTTATCACAGACCTGTGCAAGCTCTTTGATAGCCTGTGTCTCCATATCCCTAAATGTCTCTTCACCGGAATCCCTGAATATATCCTTAATAAGCTTGTTATACTTATTCTCTATATACTCGTCAGTATCAAGAAATTCCATATTGTGAGTCCTGGTAATCCATCTTCCAAATGTTGTCTTACCGCTTCCCATAAAACCAATAAGGATAATATTATTCTTTCTATTCATTAATCCCAAGCTCCTTCTGAAGACACTTATACACCTCATCAGCCTCTTCCTTAGTAATCTTACAGTCATTCCAGAGCTCGTAAGCACTTACTCCCTGATACAGAAGCATCTTAAGACCATTATAAGCGTTCTTTCCCTGTGCCTTGATAAGCTTCATAAACTTAGTCTTGGCCGGATTATATATAATATCAACACCAACTGCTGCCTTTTTGTAAAATGCTTCATCATCAATAACAACAGCTTCGTCATTCGGATGAAGTCCAACACTTGTTGTCTGGATAACAATATAATCTTCTCCCGGAATATCAGCATAATCAGCAATATTCATAGGAATAACCTTATCATTGTTAAAATGTGCATTAACAGCCTGTGCAATCGCCTCAGCCTTATCAACTGTTCTGTTCAGCAGATACACACACTGTGCATTCTTACTTGAACATAAGAATGTTATAGCTCTTGCTGCGCCTCCTGCTCCCAGAATAATAACCTTAGAATCAGCCAGTTCAATTCCTTCATCTTCAAGTTCTCTCGCAAGTCCAAGAATATCAGTGTTGTATCCTTTGAATCCTCCGTCAACCCTTACAAGAGTATTAACAGCTCCTATAGCCTTGGCAAGCGGATCTATATCTACAAGAGAATCAATAACCTCTGACTTGTGTGGAACTGTGACATTAAGTCCCAGTATATTGAGACTGTAAGCACCTCTTACAGCAGATGCCACATCTCCTTTTTCCACTTTAAATGTAGTATAAACCATATCTTTTCCTGTCAGCTGTGCAAGATTATTATGAATTGCCGGTGACACAGAATGTCCTACCGGATTACCAATAAGTCCGCATACTCTTGTTGTTCCTTTGATGTCCATAATCTAAGCTGCCTCCTTTAAGCAATTAATGCTTTCTTCTTTTATAGAAAAATAATACAAGCCATTCCAGTCTTCTCTTAAGAATTATCTGAATTTCTTCATGCTTATCAATAGGCTTTACAAGCACAGACATAATACCTGCCCTGTTAGCGCCCCACACATCTGTAAAAAGCTGGTCACCAACAAAGAATGTGTTATTCCTGTCTGTTCCCATAATATCCATTGCCTTAATATAATTGACCGGCGATGGTTTTGCTGCCTTACTTACATATCTTGAACCACATGCATCAGCAAGCGGCTTTACACGCGGTTCTTTGTTATTCGATATAATGCATGTATCAAACCCTATCGCTCTTAAACTGTCAAATAAATCACTGCACTTCTTCGTAACCGGTGCACCATGTTCCACAAGAGTATTGTCAATATCAAATATAATACCTCTGTAGCCCTTATTATACAGTCCTTCATAATCTATGTCGTAAGCTGAATCAATATATATATCAGGATAAAACCTCTTAAACATAACAAAAATGCTGCCTTTCTTAATTACTGATATATATTATTTAAGGATTTTCTTAATCTCTTCCATAAATGAATCAACATCCTTAAATTCTCTGTAAACAGATGCAAATCTTACATAGGCAACCTCATCAACTGCCTTAAGCTTGCTCATTACAATCTCACCAATAGTTTTAGTTGAGATTTCTTTCTCTCCAATATTAAATATCTGTGTCTCAATCTCATCAACCATATTATTAATCTGCGAGATAGATACAGGCCTTTTATGGCACGATCTGACAATACCCGCAGTTATCTTCTCTCTGTCATATGGTTCTCTGTTATTATCCTTCTTAATCACAATAAGAGGCATAGATTCAATCTTTTCATATGTGGTAAAACGCTTACCACACTCGTCACACTGACGACGTCTTCTTATTGAACTGTCATCAGTCGGTCTTGAATCAATTACCTTAGTGTTATCTTTACCACAAAATGGACACTTCACGCTATCTACCTCCAAATTAAATATATAAATTAATTATGAATAAGCCCAGCCAAAATGTCAATCCTTTTAATGTTGATAAATTGAAAAACCAATTATTATTTAAGGAGGGATTATGGCTGGATACAAAGTTGAAATATGCGGAGTCAATACAAGTGACCTTCCTCTTCTTAAACCCGCCCAGGCAAAAGAACTGCTTGTAAAGATAAAATCAGGAGATACGCAGGCAAGAGAAACATTTATAAAAGGAAACTTAAGGCTTGTATTAAGCATTGTACAACGCTTCAGCCAGAGTGGTGAAAATCTTGATGACCTGTTTCAGATAGGCTGTATAGGAATGATTAAAGCGATTGACAATTTTGATATATCGTTAAATGTACAGTTTTCAACATATGCTGTTCCAATGATAATCGGAGAGATAAAGCGTTTTCTGCGTGATAACAGCACTATAAGAGTCAGCCGTTCCTTAAAAGATACAGCTTATAAAGCAATAACTACCCGTGAAACACTTATGAAGAAAAATCTTAAAGAACCATCAATTACAGAAATCGCAGAAGAAATAGGCATATCAAAAGCTGATATCGTAATTGCCCTTGAAGCAGTCACACCTTCAATATCATTATATGAACCGGTATTCAATGATGGTGGTGACACCCTGTATGTTATTGATCAGGTAAAGGACAAGAAAAACACTGAAGACCGCTGGGTAAGAAATATTGCGCTTCGAGAAGCTATTAATCGGCTTTCCCCAAGAGAACGCCAGATAATAATACTCCGTTTCTTTGATTGTCTTACACAGACTGAAGTTGCCAAAGACCTTGGGATATCACAGGCCCAGGTAAGCCGCCTTGAAAAATGTGCCTTGCGTGATATGAAAAGACACCTTTGCTGATATGCGTAATATAATAATATAAGCACTTAACCAGGTATTATAATGCGTCTATGTGAACTTAAAGGAAAAACCGTAATAAACGATACCGATTGCTGCATATTAGGTTTTGTGGTTGATATTGATTTCGACCCGTCATCAGGCTGCATACTGGCACTCATTGTCCCCGGTCCCGCCAGATTATGCGGACTGCTTGGAAGAGATTTTGAATATGTAATTCCTTTCAAATGCATCCGCACAATCGGACCTGATATTATACTTGTAAGTATTTGTCCTGAAAAGGTTAAGCAAAAATGTATCTGACCAGTATTGAAAATCCTTTACTTATGCTATAAAATAGTAATATATATGTTTTACGGAGGCGGATAATCATGGATAAGAAATATGTAGCTTATGCAGGCAGCTATACACACGAAAGCAGTAAGGGTATCCATATATATGACTGTGATGTAGCTAAAGGAAGAATAACAGAACGTGAAGAGGTGGCAATTGATAACCCTTCTTTCATTGCATTTTCACATGATAAGAATTTCTTATACTCTATATGTGACCAGGGTGTTTCAGCTTATGCTGTATTAGAAGATGGAAGTCTTGAGCTTATGAATGTTGCATCCATTAACGGAATGCGTGGCTGTCATATATGCGTAACAAGTGATAACAGATTCCTTGTTGTTTCCGGATATCATGACGGCAAGATTACTGTTTTGCACATCAATGCTGATGGTTCAGCGGGATTTATAGCTGATGAAATATTTCATAAAGGAATCGGAAGTGTTGCCGAAAGAAACTTCCGTCCTCATATAAGCTGGAGCACATTCACACCTGACGAAGAACTTTTATGTGTATGTGACCCTGGAATTGACCAGATTAAGCTTTATGAATTCAATCATGTAACCGGTAAATTAAAGTTATACGATATAATCCGTTCACAGCAGGAATCTGCACCAAGACAGATTGAATTCAGTCAGGATGGTAAGTTTGCTTATGTTGTCTGCGAAATGAAGAATTATATTAATGTATATTCTTATGATAAGAATTCAGACAAAGACCGTTTTGATTTAGTACAGAATATATTCACTGTAAGAAGAGACCATAAATCTAACAGTGCCGCTGCTAACATAACATTTGACAGCACAGGAAAGCATCTGCTCTGCTCTAACGCCGGCGATAATACAGTTACAATATACAAGGTTGATTCCAAAACAGGAAAGCTCTCAAGCCTTAATTCTCTCCCTATCAGTGGTGATTATCCTAAGTACATAAGGCTCTTCCCTGACGACAAGCATTTAATGTCAATGAATAATGAAGGGAATTCTATTACAATATTTACTGTAAAATACGACAAAGGACTTATAATAATGAATGGTCCGGAGCTTAAGATTTCAAGACCTAATAATATGATAATTAAAGAACTTAAGTAAATGTGTCTTTGACACATATATTAAAATGGCTGCCGTTTAGTAACGACAGCCATTAATTTTTATGAATATTTCTCTTCACAGTACTTACATCTATAAACCTGATTTTCCTCATCAGCAAGTACGAACACCTGCTTTAAGCCCTGCTCGATAGATGTGATACATCTTGGATTCTTACATTTGATAATATTAGTAACCTGCTTTGGAAGAGATAGTCTCTTCTTCTCTACTATTTCACCATTCTTAATAATATTTACAGTAATGTTATGGTCAACGAATCCTAAAACATCAAGATCAACAAGATCAAGACCACCTTCAATCTTAATAATGTCTTTCTTTCCCATCTTACCACTTCTTGCATTCTTAATTATAGCAACCTGACAGTCAAGCTTATCAAGACCTAAGTAATTGTATATCATCATGGCCTTTCCTGCTTCAATATGATCAAGAACAAAGCCTTCATTAAGTTCTCCTACATTTAACATAAATTTCCCTCCTTATGCATCCAGTGAATCAAGTACATGAGCTAATGATGGATTAACTGCTGTATCAAGTCCAAGTAAAGTAAGTATAAGTGCCATTCTTACATATACACCAAACTGAACCTGCTTGAAATAAGCAGCTCTGTCATCATTATCAACATCAACTGATATCTCATTAACTCTTGGAAGTGGATGAAGAACATACATATCAGGCTTTCCAAGTGCCATCTTATCTTCATCAAGTATATAGAAGTCTTTCATTCTTAAATACTCATCTTCACTGAAGAATCTTTCTCTCTGTACTCTTGTCATATAGAGAATATCAAGCTCAGGCATAGCCTGCTCAAGGTTCTCAACTTCTACGAAATCACAGTTATTAGCCTTAAGCACATCATCCCTGATATAATCAGGAATTCTTAATTCCTTAGGTGATATAAGGACAAACTTTACATTATTGTATCTTACTAATGAACTTATAAGTGAATGAACTGTTCTTCCGAACTTAAGGTCTCCACATAAACCGATAGTAAAGTTATCGAGTGAACCACGGAGTTCCCTTATTGTCATAAGATCTGTAAGTGTCTGTGTAGGATGCTGATGTCCACCATCACCTGCATTGATAATAGGAATGTGCGAATATTCAGAAGCTACCATTGGAGCACCTTCCTTTGGATGGCGCATTGCACATATATCTGCATAACAAGAGATAACTCTTATAGTATCTGCAACACTTTCACCCTTTGACGCTGAACTTGAAGAAGCCTCAGAAAAGCCTAATACCTGACCGCCAAGGTTAATCATGGCAGCCTCAAAACTTAATCTTGTTCTAGTACTTGGCTCATAGAACAATGTGGCTATCTTCTTTCCATCACATACATGACCATACTTTGATGGATCCTTTGAAATGTCTCTTGCAAGATCTAATAATCTTGCCAGTTCATCAACGCTTAAATCAAGCGGACTAAGTAAATGTCTCATAATAGAAAAGCCTCCGTGTGTATATTTAATTAAAATAATTACTCTGTTCTGCTGTATTTTTCTGACTGAACCTTAATAAGTTCTGCATCATTAAAATAATCAATCTTCATAGCAGCCTTGACATCATCAAGAGTGTCCTGTGCAACAGCGTAAGCCGCTTCTGTACCTTTCTTAAGGATATTATATACTTCTGGAATATCCTTTTCATATTCATGTCTTCTTGCTCTGATTGGTTCAAGCTCCTTGTTGATAACATTAAGAAGGAACTTCTTAACCTTAACATCTCCAAGACCACCTCTTCTGTAATGATCCTTTAATTCATCAAGATTCTTATAATCAGGAAGGAATTCAGCAAAATCCTCATCACTGCTGAAAGCATCAAGGTAAGTAAATACTGTGTTACCCTCAACCTGTCCAGGATCAGATACCTGAATATGGTTAGGGTCTGTGTACATACTCATAACCTTTTTCTTAACTTCCTCTGGAGTGTCAGATAAGTAGATGCAGTTTCCTAATGACTTGCTCATCTTAGCCTTACCATCAGTACCAGGAAGTCTTAAACATGCCTTATTATCTGGAAGAAGAATTTCTGGTTCAACCAATGCTTCTCCATATACAGAATTAAACTTTCTTACAATCTCACGACACTGCTCAATCATAGGCTCCTGATCTTCTCCTACAGGAACAGTAGTAGCCTTAAATGCAGTAATATCTGCTGCCTGGCTTATAGGATAACAGAAAAATCCTACCGGAATACTCGCCTCAAAATTACGCATCTGAATCTCAGATTTAACTGTAGGGTTTCTCTGAAGTCTTGAAACTGTAACGAGGTTCATATAATAAAATGTAAGCTCTGTAAGCTGTGAAATCTGTGACTGGATAAATATATTAGACTTAGCTGGGTCAATACCAACTGAAAGATAATCGAGTGCAACCTCGATAATGTTCTGTCTTACTTTCTCTGGATTATCAGCATTATCTGTTAATGCCTGTGCATCCGCAATCATAATAAAAATCTTCTCATATTCACCTGAATTCTGTAATTCAACTCTTCGCTTTAAAGATCCAACATAATGACCTAAGTGAAGTCTTCCGGTTGGTCTGTCACCTGTTAATATAATCTTAGACATAAGCGCCACCTTTCCTCATCCCAAAATCGTAAAAATTATATCATACTTTTACGCAAATGGCAAAATAGTTTAATATAAATTGGCAGAATAACTGCAATTCCTGCAAGGAATGTAAGTCCCTCATTCCAGCACACTGCATCAAAGCCAAAATGTGGTATCAGAAGCACAGCAACAGCCGCCCTTCCAGCCATCTCAGCAAGTCCTGAGAGAATAGAATATTTGCCATAGCCCATACCCTGAACTGAATACCTTGCAGTAAATAAAAGTGCCAGTTCTGCATTAAACACACTTATGTATCTTATAAACTTCACAGTGTAACCGACAACAACTGTATCAGCTGCATCAACGAATATAAGTGCCATATATCTGCCGGTAAAGAAACATACTATCATCGTGATTACAGAATAGATAAGACCAATCTCTAAAGTTCTCTTAAATCCTTCACTGATACGGTCAAATCTCTTAGCTCCGAAATTCTGTCCGACGAATGATGAAAGAGCTGTTCCCAACGCATTTAACGGACACAGAATCAGATTCTTAATCTTATATCCGGATGTAAATCCTGCAATGGCGTCTTCTCCAAGTGCATTTACATAAAATTGCAGAATAATTGCGCCAATTGCAGTAATAGAATACTGCAGTCCCATTGGCATGCACATTTTAATAATGTTCTTCATGTAATACGGATGGAACTTTCTTTCATCTGCATTAACTGGAAATAACAGTTTGTACTTCTTAAAGATGTATACAGCACTAAGAACTCCTGCAATTCCCTGTGAAAATATAGTAGCAACTGCAGCTCCGGCAACACCCCATTTCACAACAACAACCAGAAACAGATCAAGAAAAATATTAATAACAGTTGATACTGCCATAAACATTGTTGATTTTTTGCTGTCTCCAAATGCCATCAGAATCCCAAAACAGAAGTTATACAGAACCGTCAACGGAAGTCCTAAGAATATAATAACAAGATACACATGTGCATCCTTAAATATATTTTCAGGTGTCTTTAACCACGTTAAAAAGAGTCCACTCATAGACGCTGTGACTGCTGTCATAATGACAGCAATCGCAAGTGCAAAGTAGACTCCGTTAATAAAATATTTTCTTAAATCAGTATTCTTTCCTGCACCAAATGCCTGTGACACAGGAACACTTATTCCTATACATGAACCTATACAAAAATAACATACAATATACGTAAGAGAAGAAGTTGCACCAACTGCTGCCAGTGCCTTAGAGCTTAAGAACTGTCCAACAATTGCTGCATCTGCAATATTATAAAGCTGTTGCAGAAGCTGACCCAAAAGCACCGGTCCTGCAAATGATAATAAAATCCTTGTTATCGGTCCATTAGTCATTTTTGTATTATCAAGTGTTTCTGTCCTGCTCATATATATCTCCCATATTGAATTAAATATAAACCATCCAATATTATAGACCTACAGACAAAAAAAGCAAGAAATATTATAAGTTAGTTTTCTTTTTTTCCGCACATAACTATAATTCTTGATATTAACAGTATAATTAATGTACCAGCAACAGCTCCACACCCATCAATCAGCACATCTGTAATCCTTCCACTCCTTCCTGACACAAACAGCTGGTGAATTTCATCTGTTGCTGCATATATTACCGCCGTACATATTGCAGTTAATCCATTCTTCCACCTGATAAAACCTGGTGTCACTGCTCCCAGCACACATCCTGCAAGAATTGCATACTCTGTTGCATGAGCTGTTTTTCTTACTGGATAATCAATCTTTTTTGCCATATCAACCTGCTCATATTCTTGCAGATTATCAAAACCGGGTACAAATATATTACACACTGTCATTCCAACTTTAATACTCTGGTTTTCTGATTCATCTCCTGGTTTTGCCGAAAAAGCAAATATTACTATCGCCCAGATAAGTGCAATTATCAAAAAAATCATTCTTCTAATATTATAATTCATAGTAACCCTTAATCCTTACCTAAAAAAATCCGGCATAAGCCGGATTGAATATAATAAAATGAGCAGCACTATAAGCCGGGTTATGTCAGCATAAGCTGTGATGATCATCTATCTAGTCCTGCTGTTGCCAGCAGGCTCAAGCGACCTACCTAAAGCTTGGCGGGCAGCCTTTATATCGCTTTTATTTGGTCTTGCTTCGAATGGGGTTTACATGTGCCACTGCTGTTACCAGCAATGCGGTAGTCTCTTACACTGCCTTTCCACCCTTACCATAGCTTTCGCCATGGCGGTATATTTCTGTTGCACTGGCCTTGGAGTTGCCTCCACCGGACGTTATCCGGCATCCTGCCCTGTGAAGCCCGGACTTTCCTCACCTGCACGAATGCAGCCGCGATCATCTGTGCTACTCATAATATTTAGTTGTTTTTGCTTTCGTCTACTATCTGGTAAACTTCTATCTTAAACTGATCTTCTTTACTAATACCAACAAATCTACAGCCGTATGTTGTCTCTATATCCCCTGAATTACTCATTCGTATTATTTCTATTACAGTTGCAATTCGTTCTTTATTGGCAAGTATAACAACAGTATCGTAATAAGTATTAGGCTTAAACTTATAATCAGACTTAAATGCCATGCCATCTTTTGATATATTAATGACATTCACATCTACGGTATCGCTAGCATACCCAGAAACATATTTATCATCAAGCTGTCTTAATGATATATAAACATTGACATCAGTTCTTCTTGATTTTCTCTTTTCAATCCCCATGATTTCCCTCTGTACTGTACAGGATTATACCTGTTCTCCTTCATTTAATCCATATAATGATATCATTAAATTATTGGAAGTTCAAATATATTTTTTATATACTTCTATTACTTCGTTAATTATATATTATTATTTAATAAACATAGCATCCCCAAAACTAAAGAATCTGTACTTTTCCTGAACTGCAACCTCATAAGCGTGAAGTACATGTTCTCTTCCAGCCAGCGCCGACACAAGCATAACAAGCGTTGATTCTGGAAGATGGAAGTTCGTTATAAGACAGTCTATTGCCTTAAACTTATATCCCGGATATATGAATATCTCTGTCCATCCACTCTTGGCTGGAATTGTTCCATCTTCAAGTGCGACTGACTCAAGAGTTCTTGTGCTTGTTGTTCCAACAGCAATTACCCTGCCGCCATTTTTTCTTGTATTATTGATCATATCTGCAGCTTCCTGTGTAACAACATAAAACTCCGAATGCATATGATGGTCAAGAATATTCTCTACCTTGACAGGTCTAAATGTTCCAAGTCCCACATGAAGTGTTACTCTTGCAATATTAACTCCCATGGCCTTGATTTTTTCAAGTAACTCTGTTGTAAAATGTAATCCGGCAGTAGGCGCTGCTGCAGAACCCTCATGCTTTGCATATACTGTCTGATATCTGTTCTTATCTTCAAGTTTATGTGTTATATATGGTGGAAGTGGCATCTGTCCAAGCTCATCAAGAATCTCTTCAAATATTCCATCATATGTGAACTGGATAAGTCTGTTTCCTTCTTCAACTATATCAATAATCTCTCCTATAAGCTTGCCTTCGCCAAAACTTATCTTAGCACCAACCTTAGCCTTCTTTCCCGGCTTAACAAGAACTTCCCATGTATCCTGTCTGTCTTCAAGTCTTTTAAGAAGAAGCACTTCAATAGTAGCTCCTGTATCAGCCTTAGTACCTATAAGTCTCGCTGGTATTACCTTAGTGTCATTAACAACAAGACAATCACCCGGCTTAAGATAATCTACGATATCTCTGAATATCTTATGTTCAATCTCTCCTGTTTCTTTATCAAGCACCATAAGTCTTGAACTTGATCTGTCAGACAAAGGATCCTGCGCAATAAGCTCCTCTGGCAGATCATAATAAAAATCATGTAAATCCATGTACTACTCCTTTCAAAGCAAAGGGGCGGCGCCACACGCCGCCCCTTTACCGACCACTGCAACAGCTGGGTCTGTATTACTTTCTAAGTTCGATTCCGTCAGCCTCAAGATCCTTGAATATCTTCTCCATTACTGGTGTGATATCCTTATCCTCAAGTGTCCTGTCCTTAGCTCTGAATGCGATTGAGTAAGCAACTGACTTGAAGCCTTCTTTAATCTGGCTTCCTTCGTAGATATCGAAGAGGTTGTAGCTTTCTAATATCTTGCCGCCGCGCTTTTCAATAATCTTCTCAACTTCACCAACTGGAAGTTCCTTAGGCATTACCATACTGATATCTCTTGTTACAGCTGGGAACTTTGCAATTCCTGTGAACTTCTTATCGAAGCTTGCCATTTCTGTAACTGTTGGAATATCAATAACAACAATATATGTTCTCTCACCGATTGAGTAAGTATCGGCAACATCCGGATGAAGTTCTCCGATGTAACCAATCTTCTTATCAGCGTAATATACATCAGCCTGACGGCCTGGATGTAAGAATGGAATACCAGCCTTAGCATCATATGTTGGCTTCTTCTTCATTCCAATCTTCTCAAGGAATTCTTCAATAACACCCTTCATTGAGTAGAAGTCAACGCTGCCGAAAGCTCCGAGTGTGAATTCAACTCTTTCGTCCGGAAGCTCGTTAACATCATCTGCTGCAAGGTAAATCTTAGCCAATTCATATAACTTAACATTCTTGTTTCTTCTGTTATAGTTAGTAGATAAAGATGTAAGCATTCCGTGAATTGGAAGTGTTCTCATAACCGAGAAATCCTCTCCTAATGGATTAGAAATTACAACTGTCTTTCTGTATACAGAATCAGCAGGAAGCTTTAACTTATCGAATACCTTAGGGCTCTCGAATGAGTATGTCATAGCCTGTGAGAATCCTGTAAACTGGGCAACCTCAGAAGCTGCATCTTCAATACTCTGCTCAAATGAAATCTTACCCATTGTTGTCTCTCCCTTAGGAAGAGTTGTAGGAATGTTGTCATATCCGAAGAATCTTGCAACTTCCTCTGCCATATCCGCGTCTCTGTTAAGATCCTGTCTAAATGTTGGAATAATAAGCTCATTAGCATCTTTATCATATTCAACTTCAAGTCTTTCAAAGTAAGAAAGCATATCTTCATCTGATACATTAGTACCAAGTAAAGCATTGTATTTAGCCGGCTCAAATGGAAGTCTCTTCTTAGTTACAGGGTCAGGATATACATCAACCACGCCTCCTACAACATCACCTGCATCAAGCTCTTCAATAAGCTGGCATGCTCTGTTGATAGCCTCCATTGCGTTCTCTGGATCAAGTCCCTTCTCAAATTTACCAGAAGCGTCTGTTCTTAAACCAATCTTCTTAGTTGTCTTTCTGATGTTAGTTCCGTCAAATGTAGCTGCTTCAAAAAGCATTGTCTGGACATCATCAGTAATCATTGAATTCTCGCCACCCATGATACCTGCGATACCAACTGGCTTCTCACCATCACAGATAAGAAGTGTCTGTGCGTCAAGAGTTCTCTCCTGTCCGTCAAGTGTTACGAACTTTTCGCCATCAGTTGCTGTTCTTACAACAATCTTGTGACCTGCAATAGTATCATAGTCATATGCATGCATTGGCTGACCATATTCTTCCATAACATAGTTAGTGATATCAACAATGTTGTTGATTGGTCTGATACCTGCTGTCATAAGTCTTTGCTGCATCCACTTTGGAGATGGAGCAAGTCTGATATTCTTAACAACTCTTGCAACATATCTTGAGCAAAGTTCTTTAGCTTCAATATCAACTGAAACCATTGTGTTAACATCCTCATCGTTACCTGTCTTAGTAACAACCGGTGGATTGAAAGGCTTTCTGAATGTAGCAGCAGCCTCTCTTGCGATACCGATAACGCTGTAGCAGTCTACACGGTTATTAGTTATCTCATATTCAAATACTGTATCATTAAGTCCTAAGTACTCTACCGCACTTGAACCAACAACAGCATCATCTCCAAATATATATATTCCTTCCTCTGGTGCATCTGGGAAGAATTCTCTTGAAGAACCAAGTTCCTCGATAGAGCACATCATACCGCATGACTCCACGCCTCTTAACTTGCCCTTCTTAATCTTAATTCCGTCTTCTGGAAGTGCGCCGCCGTCATGTCCTCCAGCAACTTTACCTCCGTCTAATACTACAGGAACCTTCTGTCCACTTGAACCAACTTCAATATTAGGTGCACCTGTTACAATCTGGACATTCTCGCTGCCAACATTAACCTGACATATTACAAGCTTGTCTGCATCAGGATGTCTCTCAACTGAGAGAATCTGTCCAACTACGATTTTATCAAGGTTCTTGTCAAATGCATTAAAACACTCCACCTTAGTTCCTGAAAGTGTCATAGCATCTCTGAATTCCTGATCTGTACACTCAAGACCTGGAACCATTGCTTTTATCCAATTTAATGATGTATTCATATCGTCATTCTCCTTAAATATACTTTATCTTATTCCAGTCGTTAGACCACTATATGAATCGATTTAGAACTGCTTTATAAATCTGATATCGTTCTCATAAAGAAGTCTCATGTCATCGATTTCGTACTTAAGAAGAGCAACTCTCTCAAGTCCTACACCAAAGGCAAATCCTGTATATTCTTCCTTATCAATTCCACAAAGCTCGAATACATGTGGGTGAACCATTCCACAGCCGAGGATTTCAATCCATCCCTCGCCCTTACAGAAACGGCATCCTTTACCACCACATTTGAAACAGCTTACATCCATCTCGGCACTAGGCTCAGTGAATGGGAAATGATGTGGTCTGAATTTAACTTTAGTATCAGGTCCGAAAAGCTCCTTAGCGAATTCTGCTAAAGTTCCCTTAAGGTCTGCAAATGTGATTCCCTTATCAATTACAAGACCTTCTACCTGATGGAAGCATGGTGAATGTGTAGCATCAACTTCATCTGCTCTGTATACACGTCCTGGAGAAATCATTCTGATAGGGAGCTTGCCCTTCTCCATAACTCTTGCCTGAACAGGGGAAGTCTGTGTACGGAGTACTATCTTATCATTAATGTAGAATGTATCCTGTTCATCCTTAGCCGGGTGGTTAGCTGGTATGTTAAGTGCCTCAAAGTTGTAGTAATCATACTCAACTTCTGGTCCATCAACTACTTCATACCCCATTCCGATGAATATCTTCTGGATTTCTTCTAATGCAAGTGTATTAGGATGCTTATGTCCTAACTCATCCCTCTTAGATGGAAGAGTAACATCTATTACTTCACTCTTTAACTGAAGTTCTCTCTTCTTGGCAGCTAATTCTGTCTTAGCCTTATCTAATACTTCTTCAATTGCCTGTCTTGTCTCATTAACAATCTGACCAACCTTAGGTCTGTCTTCTGGTGCAACTTCCTTCATACCTTTAAGTACTTCTGTAAGTTCACCCTTCTTTCCAAGGAAAGCAACTCTGATATCATTCAGTTTATCAAGCGAATCAGTTTCATTAATCTGTGCTAAAGCTCTTTCTCTAATTGCTTCAAGTCTTTCTTTCATCCTTATAGCCTCCATACTTCTTTCGCTTTTTATCATTCATATGCGTAAAAAGCCACTGTTTATTGTAACATATCAATTTTATTTTGCAACCCGTGAATGTCGCTTCTCATACATTTCAATTACGCGCATTGCACCATCGCTGTGTGCCGGATTTGAAAGCGTTATCTTTTTAATATTTTCCTTTGCTTCATCAATACGTTTTTCATTGTACTCTATCTGCTGCCTTAATTTATAACGGCGAGTATTTATTTCATGCCGCACTTCAACCATTTCCTTAGGATTAATGATTGCCCTCACTCTTCCAAGCCATATATGTGGACTGTAAAGTCCTAAATTCTTAAGCATATTCTCAAGCTCATTTTCAGCAGAATTAAGTGATGATGTCATATCAAGCATTCTAATCTGCTCTTTTTTCATCTCCTCATACAGTCTGTATTTCTTATCAAGTTCATATGAACTTTTAACTCCGAACTTTGTATATTCATAATCCAGCGTATTTGCTGCATTAATGAACTTAATCTTTACTTTGTTAAGCAGTGCTGTAGCTTTATTAAGTTTTATTTCAGTTATAATCACATTTCTTTCAGTAACCTTTAATAAAGCAAACATTCCAACTGCAAGAATTGCTGCAAATAAAGATATTCCTATAAAAAGTGCCGTATCACTGTCATTTTGAACAAGTGTCATCGATATAAGAAATACTGCAAACACTGCCGCAAGCGCAAAGATTGCTGTTTTCGCAAGCCTTCTTATCTTAATCTGTCTTGTAACAAGAACGTCCGCATCAGTTCTAAGATTAAGCTGTTCTGCCTCAAGTATCCTTAAATCTCTCTTAACAGTATCATAATAATCTTCGGATGCTTTCAAAAGCTTTATTCCACCTGGCATTTCATTTTCCACAGCTTCCATGCGCCTGTATGCCGCATTTGACAGCTTATGTTCTGTACTTTTAAGAATACGCCTGTCAACCATCATGTTGTCTATGGTCTCTGCACAACTCAATATTTTATCACGTATCTGTGTGGGAGCTTCTTCCATAATCTGTATATCATTATATTCTTCAGTAACAGCCTCATACTCAGCTTTAGCATTTTCTACATGTGTCGCTGCTTCTTCCATGATATCACACTGTTCTCTTACATAAACCTCAATATCATGTGTACTGAAATCCTTTATATTGACACTGTCTATATTCCTGCTCATCGCATATTCTGCAATTTTATCAAGGTCGGATTTTTCCTTTGGAAGCTCAATAGGTATAGCATCTATCTCTTTGCGGTCTTCCTCATCCTTTCCATATTTCTCAACTGCCTTGATAAGCGTCTGTGCCTGCATACTGTTTAACAGATGATCATATTTTTCTTCTTCTATCTTGGCCTGCTGCTGTTTTTCCTTTGTTTTCTCATCAAGTTCTCCGCTCTTGCGGTCTTCATGTTTTTTCTTATTCTTCTTATCAAACGTTTCATATATATTCAATATATTAAACATTTTATTAGCAGCTTTTTCCTTGTCTGCCTCTTCTAGCAGTTCCTCATCTCTGTACGATTCATCATCATAATCATCATATATCGTTTCTTTTTCAGTTTTTTTAAATATTCCCATATATCCACCACAATTCTTTAAAATGTTTTGCTATATTTAATGTATGCCGTTCTCCACCTGTCAAGTCTTTCATCTACCGCCCTGTTGTACTGTGCCAGATTGCCATCTGCTTTTAATCTGGCAATATCTTCAAGTTCCCTATATTCATCACTATATCTGGCATTATCCATTAAAGTTTCCAATTCCTTCTGGACAACATATTCATCTTCGTCCGCATCAACATTAACAGGTTCTTTATCCTTCTTTGCCATAATTAAAGCTGCTATACCGCATTTTTTTGATTCCTCATGCTGACCCATCCTATATGCCTCATCATAATATATCACCGCTTTATCATACATAAACATTCTTGCATAGGCAGTTCCCAGGTTATGATAAACTTTTGCATAATCAACTGCCAACAAATCTTTTCCCTTGTAATCTTTTATAATTGACTCGTAACATCTGACCGCGGCAAAATAATATCCAGCATTGAGATATCCGTCTCCTCTTGCTTTAAGCCTTTCGCATACGCTCTGCTTTCCAAGAGTATTAAGAATCCCTTTTAACTGCTCAATCTCTGCAACAGAATAATAATCTATTGTCTTGAGTATTATTACAAATATCTGTGCTAATGAACCTCCTGTTTCTTTCAGCTTCCTTACTCTTTCTGCCAGCTCTTTTTCTCCGGTTTCATCAAGAAAA
>OOAW01000635.1_pt1 | contig 23045 bp, 17 predicted proteins | sample 1671861 | NCBI WGS metagenome assembly OOAW01 (sample SAMN06348200, study PRJEB24527) | human gut metagenome | reverse complement strand
GCTCGTCCTTTTTCTCTTCTCCCATGACCGCAAAGGCAACGTCATACGAGAAGTGCCCATCCTGCGCCAGCTTTTTAAGCCGCTGCGCTTGGGAAAGGGACGGTGCATTCTGGGTGTCGTTCATTGCTTCTAAAAAATCCCGCTGTTGGGCTTCGTCCAGATAGGACAATTCCACAGCGGGATTGAAGGCAATTTTCTTTTCGTCCACCATGTCCAGCAGTTCAGGTACAAGATTGGTCAGGCGAATATAGCGTTTGACATTATCCTTACTCATGCCCACTTCTTCACCGATTTTCTCGGTGCTCAACTTCGGTGCAACTTGCACCGAAGTTAAATCTGACCTAGCACCTTGATTTTTTAGAGCTTCCAGCTTCATTTTGTAGGCGAAAGCCCTTTCACTGGGCAGGATGTTCTCACGCTGGAGATTGCTGTCCACCATAAGCAGAACTGCGGCATCATCATCCATTTGACGGACGATGACAGGCAGGGTTTCCAGCCCGGCAAGCTGTGCGGCGTGCTGACGGCGGTGCCCGGAGATGATCTCGTAGCCACCTTCCGGGCGTGGGCGGGCGATCAGCGGAGACAGCACACCGTACTGCTCTACGCTCTCTACGGTGCGCTGCATGGATTCATCGTCCAAGACCTTAAAGGGGTGGTTTTTGAAAGGAAACAGCTCTCCGATGGGAATCTGCTGCACCTGCTCCCGCTGCTGTTCCTGCCGGGATTCCTCGGTGGAGAAAATGTCATCTGCCCCTTTCAGCGACACGTTTAAGCTGTTTTTCGGCATTCGCCATCACCTCCCTTGTCAGAGATTTATAGGCTTCTGCCACTTTGCCTTTGGGGTCGTGCTGGAAAATGCTTTTGCCCACGGCACTGATCTCCGCTGCACGGACGGAGCGAGGGATGGTCTGCTCAAACACCTTCAGGTGCTTTCCGTATGCCTGCCGGATCAGATTACTGATCTGCTGTCCGTAGTTGGTGCGGCTGTCGGTCATAGTCAGCAGGATGCCCTCGATTTTCAATTTCGGGTTGATCTGCCGCCGGACCTTTTGGACGGTCTGCAAAAGCTGTTCCAGACCTTTCGCAGACAGGTACTGCGCCTGCACGGGAATCAGGGTGGTGTCTGCCGCTGCCAAGGCATTGACGGTCAGCATCCCAAGGGAAGGAGTGCAGTCCAGCAGAATAAAATCGTACTCCCGGTTGGCACTGTCCAGCACCTGTTTCATCACTTTCTCCCGGCTCATGGTATTCACCAGAGCCACTTCCAGTCCGGCCAGTTCGATGTTGGCCGGGATAAGGTCAACGCCCTCCGCATGGTGCAGAATCCCTTCGCCGGGTGGAATACACTGGTCGTTCATGGCTTTCTGCATAAGAGTGGAGAGTGTAGTGGGCAGTGCATCCGGGTCTTGCCAGCCCATACTGACAGTAAGCGAACCCTGTGGGTCAGCGTCCACAAGCAGAACTTTCTTGCCCTCCATTGCAAGCCCTACGCCCAAATTTTCACAGGTGGTGGTTTTGCCCGTGCCGCCTTTCTGGTTGATAACGGCTATCGTTGTTGCCTTTTTGGAAATTTTCATCACCTCCGAGCTGCTAAATCATGGTTGACTTTGTTTTGATAATAGAGCTGTATTGTGGTTGGAGCATTGAATAGTGCGGCCAGAAGGTACTGCTTCATATTCCGTATCGGGGAAGTGTTCGCTGCCAGACAGTCCAGTACGAAGCGGATGTGGTCTGCATTCAACTTTTTTAGCCGACTGAGCACAACTTCGGCGGGCTTATCATCGCCAGCGATTCTTATGAGTTTACGCTTGCTGTCACAGGTGTCCACCAGCAAATCTACGATCTGATAGATGGTATCTTCATCATCCGGGTAAAGCCGGAGAAGAAGTTCTATCTCCAAAGAACGTGAAAAATATTCTTCGAGCAGTTTACGATTCTTCATTTTCTCCGATTCATCGGAAAGGATAGGATTCGTATTATTCCGCTCTGTCTTACTCTTTTTATTCTTATTACATCGTGATTTGGGCGGGTCTTGACAAGCGTTTTTAGGACTTCCAGATTCGTGATTTTCACGATTCTTGACACTCTCCTTTGAAGATTCTGCCGAAAAGTTTTTCACATACACCAAACATGGCTTTCCTTGCCCTCGACGTTTTCGTTCAATCAAACCAAATTTTTCAAGTTCCCGAAGCAGTCGGGTCGCTTTGTTGTCTGCGCAACGCAAAGTCCTCTTGACATCTTCAATCGTGAAGATGATGAACACGCGACCTTTTTTGTCAAACCATACATTCCATTCCACTTTGCAACCAAGGTCGGGGTGAACACCAGTGCGATGATCAGAGGAATGTTGATTGCCCAAGAGAATACACCGAACAGATTCTGGTTGCCAAGGATGTAGGTTGCATAGTAGGTGCCCATGCTGATCATGGCACCGTAGATCTGCTGCAAAATGTAGGTGACGCAAATCATCATATAATATTTGTTACCAGCAAGCAGCTTTGCAGCCTGAACCAGATTGTACTTTTCGTCCTGCTCGATTTCCTTTTTGTTGGTGGTATCCACCAATTCGCCTTCCGGCAGTTCCTTCACGGAGAAAACGGAGAGGGTGTTGACAAGCAGACCGATGATGGCGTAGATGATTGCAACAGTGCGCCAACCGGCAGCACCACCGCCCAATGCCGTAACAGCACCCAGCGTGATGGACTGGATGAGCAGGCTGGTGGCAAAGGCGAACATGAAACGCCAAGAACCCATCTCGACCTGTTCGGCACTGTTCTTCGTGACGAGAGCAGTCAGTGCAGAGTAAGCAATGTTGTTGGCAGTGTAGAATACAGCGTTCAGCAGAGTATATGCGATCAGGAACCATGCGTACTGTGCAAACTGTCCCAGATTGGTCGGGATGGCGAAAATTGCCACCAGCGTAATGGCACAGCCAATGTAGCCGTACAGCATCCAAGGACGGGCTTTGCCCATCTTAGAATGCGTTTTGTCAATCAAAGAACCAAAGAAAATGTCCGTCACACCGTCCAGCAGTTTGGAAACTGCAATCAGAGTGCCGACAATACCGGGGTTCAGGCCAACAGTGTTGGTCAGATAGATCATGACGAAGGAGGACAGGAATGCATACACTACGTTGCCTGCAATATCGCCTGAACCATAGCCGACTTTATTATACCACTTTAGATAACGTTTCTCAGTCATTGTGCTTTCTCCCATCTTGCTTGTTTTGTGTGGGCGCGACCAATCTGCTGCGCACTTCAGACTGGAATTCTCATTACGCAAGTTGCCCAAATCTCTTGCGTTCCGTCTGAAAATATTATAGAATCCAATGGAACGAAAAGATATAGACAAGATGGAACAGAATATGCACAAAATCAAAGAGTTTGTAATTTTTTGATAGAACATTTCCCAAATCACTGTAAAATCTCTGAAGATGAGGAGGACGCAGGGATGTATTTCAACTCAGGATATTTGAACAACTCCCGTTTGGATTTCAAAGACTACTCAAAGCCGCTGGTCGTAGGTAGCTGCGGCACTTATCGCTTGAAAAAACGCCCTAAGCTACCTACTTTTTGGGCAAAGGGTCGCAGAGACTATCAAATCCTCTATGTGGCATCTGGTAAAGCACACTTCTGGTTCGATGGTGTTGAGGAAGTGGTGACTTCTGGACACATGGTGCTTTATCAGCCGAAAGAAATCCAGAAGTATGTCTACTATGTAGAAGATCATCCAGAGGTGTTCTGGATTCACTTTACAGGATACGATGTCAAAAACATCCTGAACTATCACGGAATACCCTTGGACAAGCACGTTTTTTACAGCGGCACACTGCCGGATTACAAAATGCTGTTCCGAAAGATCATCCGGGAACTGCAACAATGCGAATATGGCTATGAAGACTATATTGCTTCTCTCTTCAACATCATTCTGCTTTTAGTAAGCAGGCAACAGCAGGAAAGCGAGAAAACAACTACAAGCATCCCCGAAGAAATCGAAGCTGCCGTTGCATACTTTAACGAGAACTATAACACAAAGGTCAGTGTGGATGATTACGCAGAATCGCTGCATATCAGTACGAACTGGTTTATCCATAATTTTAAGCTGTACATGAAAATAAGCCCTGCACAATACATCCTGTCCCTTCGGATGGTAAATGCACAAAGCTTATTGGAGAACACCGAATACAATATTGGAGAAATTGCAGAGATCGTAGGGTATGATAACCCACTCTATTTTAGCCGGGTATTCAAGAAAGAGTATGGTGTCAGTCCGGCACGGTACCGAAAGAATCTGGAAGAATCTACTGAAAAATGAGAAAGATTCCTTGATTCAGACGTTCCTGCCTGTTGAGATGTACCTGACATATCAAGTTGACGGCGAACCGTTGGAACAGCTCCCGAATGGATACAGCGACCATTATGTGCCAGATGGCTTTGTACGAGATTAGAGTGTATACAAGGAGGTCTCTTTATGTTGGAGCATTTTTTCAAATCGCTAGTTGCAACAGTTTCTGACCCTTACCAATGCAATCGCATCACGGATGCGTTGGCGGCAGCTGGAATTAAATTCTATTGCAAATCCAAAGATGTCAATCGGCATAACACATTTGACCAAGCGAGAATTGGAACTCTCGGCATAAAACCGAGGTATGTCACAGAGGTGTTTGTGGACAAAGAAAATGCTGATATGGCTCTGCACATTATACATACCCTGTCATAAGCCCGGAGTTCCCCTGCGAACAAAACATTCCGATATAAAAAGGACGCTGCCGCCTCTGGGTGAGAGGTTGCAGCGTCCTTTTGGTATCAGAAGGCGAATGGTCTGTCAGATTGGACGGCTCCCAATGAATGAGATTTTAGCTTGCATTTTCCTGTTCGTCAAGAATGCGCCAGCCGTCCATCAGGTCTGAATTTTCCATAATAAAGGTGTGGGCGGTATCCTGTCCCCACGAGTTGTCGTATTTCAGCATCAGATAATCGCTCAACTCGGTTCGATTTTTGAACTTCAACAAGCGATACGGCTCCTGAAAAGCGACCTTTTCGACGAAATATACTGCATCCGATGTGGGAAGCATAACACCGACATGACCGATCATAAGAGAATTGTCCGTTTCAGAGAATTGGTCGTGCAGGACTACGGAGACAAGACGAATCTTATCATCTTCCGCGAAAGAGAGACCGCGTTTCTTCCATTCCTGCTGAATCGTTTTCAAATGGGTAGGAATATCGGTCGTATTGGTGGTTTTAACCGGGGCGAACAGCGCATCAAACTTTTGCCGTTCGTCGCCGCAAAGGGATTCTGGATCAGAATCCAGTGTTTCATAGTCCATAAACAGGGTGTCCTCGGCTGAGTCAAGGTCTGCCTTGCCCGTGACAGTGATAAAATCACCAAACAGCCCACAAGCAGTGATCCGACAGTTCCAGCCGGGGAAGGTGTCATATTTTTCCGTCCATGCGTCCTGCATGGAGTAAGGATCGTATTTCAGATCCGAAGGCGTGGCATTTTCAAACCCTGTGGTGAGCCATGCCGGGTCCACAGCATTGTTGAACTTTTGCACATGATCAAAGAAGGTCTGTATCCGTAGGTCGGATACGCCGGCATCCTGCAAAAGTTTGGAAAGAAGAGCTTGTGTATCCGAATCTGCCAAATTGGAGTATTCAATTTGCTGAAGGACGGGCTGAGAGGTTTTTTGAGTGCAGCCCACTGCCAGAAACGCACTGCAAAAAAGTGCAGCGGTGCAAACAAGAAAAGTTCGACGTTTCAAAAATGGTCACCTCGTTGTGTTTTTCGGAAAGTTTCTTTGAGTGCCGGAGTCTCAACCATAAGCGAAGAGAGCAACGCCGTTGGTCTCGTAACGAATGGTATCACAGATAAACAAAGAAAATCAATGACTTCTGTCGTATTTGACCATATATAATGTTGCAGTATCCATATCCCATACGGCTAACGCCCATTTGGGGAAAGACAATGCGGCAGTTTTCTGAACGATTTTCTTCATGTCGGACACAACAGGAGTATACCCAAGTTGGAATAAGAATTTTCCGTTTTTTCTGAATGGAAGGTTCAAATCGCTTTCCAGATAGACGGAGGATACCAACTTGCGAAGCGCGGCATGGCGATTTCGGCCAACCTCGTTTCCGCCGCCTTGATGGAATCGCCCATGGCATGATAGCGTTCTGTCGCCGCCGTTGCTCGTTCCCGCAGTTCGTCGGCACTGCTGATCTTCTGCTCCTTGCCCTTCGCCGCCGTGTGCTTGCCACGCTTCACCTCGTAGCCCTGCTGTATCAGCTTTTGAAGAAAAACTTCAAAGTCCTTCGGCTGCTCTGCAAGGATGGTGTCGATGATTCCGCACAGGCGGTCACGGTTGCTTTCTCTCGGCGGGTAAACGATCGAGTTGCGCCGAGCACACAAAGTAATCTCTCCAACCCTACAGCTCAGTTTCCACTGCAAGCTGCTCCTGCTTTTCTTTTTCGTCAGCGATTTGGACATCAACATCTTCGCGCATCTTTTTCAGAAGTGCAAGGACTCGCTTGATTTGATCCTTGGTGTTTTCCACCCTGCTCTGTGCCTGATTGATGTGATCCAGAACCGCCCAGTCTGCAAAGAGACCGTCAAAGAAGAAATCTGCAAATTTCAGAAAGCTGTCCACCGTAACCTGAAGGTCTGCGGTGATCTCAACATCGGCAAGCTCAGTTTTGAACCGCCGCAGTTCCACTTGGAGCTGTTCGATTTGTTCCTGTGCATCGTCCAGTTCCTCATACTTGGCAAGATCGGCCATCAAACCGCCGCCCATTACGTCCCATGTGCTCCAGCCCTCGGCATTGTCGAGGGTTTCCAGAACTTCATTGACCGTATGCAGGGCGGTCTTTCCGGCGTTGATAGCTTCCAGCAGCTCCCGTTTTTGGACTTTCAGCGCGGCAATACGGCTTTCGCTTTCCGCAACCTGCTGTGCGGCAGGGTGGGCAGATGCTTTGATGTTTTTGATTTTTTCGGAAAGAGCAGCTTGATACTGCCTTTCGCAATCGGACAGCCGTGCCAGTCTATTTTGAATCTGATCCAAGTCGGCATCAACGGAAGAAAGGTCATGGAGAGCAGCATCGTACTTGACACGGGCTGCATAGGCTTCCTGCCGTTCTTTGTCCAGCTTTTCATCCATTTTTCCAATCACTTGATAGAAAAATGCGGCAAGGCTGTGTCCCTCCAGACGGTCCACGTCAGCCTGTTCCGCCAGCTTGGATTTTTCCAGCTTTTTCAGGCGGTCAGCAAGCGTATCTCTCTGGGCGGTCAGTTCTTTCTGCTTTGCTTCGCAGCTTTTCTTTTCAGCGACCTGCTGCCAAAGTTCTTTCAACGTAGAATCACTCATATGGAATGTCCTTTCCCGGCATTACGTTTCTTCGTTCAGAAGCTGGTTCAAAAAATGCTGCCGATTATTTACAAATGTTTTGGTGATAACGTAGCTGTCCGTATCTTCATACTGACAAGGATGAATCGTGCCATTGTCGAAGCTAAAAATCTCAGCATCAGGCATTCCGAGGAGAATGGGTGAATGTGATACGATAATGAATTGCGCCCCTTCTTGGGCACACCGATAAATGTTGATCAGTAACGTGAGCTGCCGCTGCGGGGATAAAGCGGCTTCCGGCTCGTCAAAAATATAGACTCCATCTGCACCCATGTAGTCCTGCGCAATGGCGAGGAAACTTTCACCGTGTGATTTTTGGTGATAGCCTTTGGAGGGATGATCGTCATCGGAATAGTCGATTTCCTTGGTGGCTACATTATAGAAACTCTCTGCTCGGAGAAAATACCCGAACTTTGGTCTGCGATACCCCTTGGAAATCGTCATAGCCTCACATAGTTCCGAATGGGAGTTGTATGTGGAAAATGAATAGTTCTTCGTTCCACCCTCTGCGTTGAAGCCGTAAGCAACAGCGATTGCTTCCAGAAGCGTAGATTTTCCACTTCCATTTTCGCCAACAAAGAACGTAATGGGCTTATGGAATGTAAAAGTGTCGATTCCACTGATGGCAGGAATCTGACGAACATAATTGTATGGGCGAACTCTGTTCCAGTCGATGGTCAGCCCTTGGATAAACAAATCGTTCATACAGCACTCCATACTATATAATGTAAGAAACACTTAGCTCCGCTCAAACCCAAGATAGCGGGTGCCCTGAAAACTCAGCTTTCCGATGTCGCCCTGCACGAGCAGACCATAATCGCTTCCGTCCACTTCAAATTCCATCCGGTCGCCGCTCTCCACCTGAAAAGTCACATAGTACGATGTAAATGTGCTAGTGTCGTATCCGTGCGCACCGGACATATCTCCGGCATTGGCACTGCTGGAATGCGAAACATCGGTGCGCTTTGCTACCACTGTTGCCGGAACGGTAAGCCGCGGCGAGTGGTTGTTTTTGTTCCATGTGCGGAGATTTGAAATTAGAGCAAAGAAAAACATTCCAATAAAAAGCAGGAACAGGATTGGGAAAATGAAGCTGAATATAGCGTCAAACCATCCAAAAAACATTTTACTCCTCCAAAATTTCTTCCAGCAGGTCTTTTACATCGTCCAGAAAAGATTCTTCTCCGAGGGTGTTCACCTTGAAGAACACCGCTTGACTGCCTCCTGCGGTGATGGCAGACAGCCGAATCGGACTGTCCGCATTCTGGAACATGGTCAGTGTCAGACTCAGGCGGTTGCCGCCCATCATGCTGTACCGCTCAAATACACGGACACTGCACCGGGCATCGCCCTCTTTGAAATCACTGCCTGCCTCTAAATCTGCCGACCAACTGCTGTCCGGGATTTCTTGTTCCAGCTTCCGAAGCAGCTTGTCAAAGTTTTTGTTTCGGATGGTCTTTTCAAAGATTGCCATAATGGTTCCTCCGTTCTGACAATTAAAAATCGGTCCCTTATTTTTGATACGAGCAGAGCCACAGGAAAATTGCGGAGAAATCGCTTGAAGAGAGAAATTTTGTCTAATTTGATTATAGCATATCTTTTGGAAGAACAAAATACTTTATGTACGCCGCCCGTAGGCGGCAAAAATCAGTCCAGTGGAAATTCCAGTTCGACAAACTCTGCATCGGTCAGCAGTTTCAGTTTTTCGATGACCTGTTTCGTGGATAAGCCCCAGCCGGGTGCCGGTGTTGTAGAACATGGAGATAATGCTCAGTCATCTCAGTGTCGGCATGGCCTACATTGCCTCCATGGGCTGGATCTTGTTTATGCAGAAAAAGGGCCTTTGGCAGCAGCTGATCCACGCAGCCGCCGGGTGTGAAAAGCTCTTCTTCACACTGGGTGGTTTAGTGTTGATGATGAGCCTGCACATTTTTTCCATTCATGCTAACCATCTACGATTATTTCCTCAATAGGTCGTTTTGCATTTTATGCCATGCAAAAGGCAGAATCAGATATAAAAAGTTCTTTCGTATGTAAAAGCCTTCAAAAACAACTTGAAACACTTTTGTTGCAATGGTACAATAATAATGTTATTTTATGGAAGCTCGGCGCAAAGCCCATGCGGACAGGCCGCGGGTGTGTGGATTCCTATGGGATGTGTAAGAATAGCTAGGGCAGCACTGCGCTACTGCACTTTCCGATAATGTGAGGGAGGTATATTTATATGGTGAAAAAGATCTCCCGCCGCTCTTTTTTGCAGGTCTGCGGCATTACGGCAGCCACGGCGGCGTTGACTGCCTGCGGCGGCGGTAAGACCGAAACGGCTAAAAAAGACGATGTGCACGAAGCCATCACCTTTATGGCACCTTATAAGGAGATAGAAGCCTTTATTGAGCAGGTACACAGCGTTTACCCGGAAGTGAACATCGAGGTCGTGCCCTACAGCGGCGATAACACCACCACCTGTTTGCAGAATATGTTTGCGGCGGGCGACCTGCCGGACGTCTGCACCTTGACCTACTACGACCCCCGGATCGATCTGGTCTCCGACAAACTGCTGGACCTTTCCGGCTACGATTTTACGGATAACTATGTGGAGTCCCGTCTGCAGGACGTGTTCGACAACGGTGCCATCTACCTGCTGCCCTCGACCTACAACTGCTACGGCATCACCTACAACAAGACCCTGCTGAAAAAATACGGCTGGGAGCTGCCCAATTCTTTTGCTGAGCTGGAAGAACTGGCTGCAAAGGCCAAGAAAGCAGAGGTTGATCTCTGTCTGCCGCAGATCCAGTATCCGGGCTATGGTTTCCAGTATCTGTGCAACATTGCGGACGCCGATTTCCTCGGCACACTGGACGGCAGGCTGTGGCAGCGGGATTATCTGTCCGGTAAGGCGAATGTCAGCAATACCCCCGGCATGATGCAGGCCATGGCCTATGTCCAGAAGTGGAAGGACATCGGGATGCTGAACGACACCGGCGACGCTCTTGACGACAATGTGACCCGGCAGAGGATGACCGAGGGCAACACCCTGTTTCTGATGGGCGGCACCAACGGCATCGTGGAGGCAGACGGCAACGCCGATAAATACGGGCTGATGCCGTTTCTCTCGGAGGACGGCACCCAGAACGTTTTTGTGCTGAATGTGAACCGCTTCTACGGTCTGAATAAAAAGCTGGAGCAGGACCCCCAGAAGCTGGAAGATGCGCTCAAGGTGATGCGTGTGCTTTCCACCGTTGCAGGCACCAGCGCTCTGCAGCCCGCAACGGCGCTGAAAAGCAGCCTGCTGCCCTTCAAGGACGCAAAAGCGGACGGCACCTACTATGCCGACATCGCCGATGCCCTGAATGCAGGCAACACCGCGCCCTTTATCTATTCCGGCTGGGAAAACACCATCGTGACCACTGGCCTTAAAATGCTGGACTTCATGAAGGGCAATGCCACCATGGAGGATGTGATCCGTCAGCTGGACGAGGATCAGGATAGTGTGGTGAACAACACCCCGGATACCATCACTACCGTTACGGAGGAGCTTTCGCAGGAGGACTGCGCCATGCTGGTAGGCCGCTGCTTTGCACAGGCTACCGGCAGCGACCTTGCACTGGTGTCGCTGAGCACATGGATCCCCGGCAACCCCACCGATCAGAACCATCACGGCGTAGCGGCCAAGCTGTACGCCAAGGGCATTACGGATTACGACCTTTCGGTGATCCTGCCCACCGGCTGGAACCGCACCATCCAGACCGTTACTCTGACCGGGCAGCAGATCAACGACCTGCTGGCCACGGGCTACGATGCCTACGGCAACGGCAAGGGCTACCCCTATGTGCTGGTAAGCCCGGTGCAGCCGGATGCGGGCAAGACCTATCAGGTTGCCATCTGCGGTGTGAGCGACCAGTTGGCTGCGGAGACCACGGTCACAGACAGCGGCGTGGTGGGCATGGATGCTGCAAAAGCCTTCTTTGGTGCATACACCACCATCAGCCGGGCAGATACCGCATGGAGCTAGGGTGCGTCTGAAACAGAACGGACAGGAGATACCAGATGTGAACAACAAACTATATAAAAAGCTGCTTTGGGGCACCGGCTTTGTCACTGTTGCGGTCATCCTGACCCTTTTTATCATGAGCCAGACCTACATCCAGAACCTTGTCTACCATGAGCGGCTGAACCAGATGGAAGAGGTCACCCACCAGATGTTCCGCAGTCTGGAGGATGTGATCGACACCCACTGGGACGAGGTGAATGTACAATGCAATTATTTGTACTACACTCCGTTAAAGACCGATACCGAGTTCTATCGCTATCTGAAAAAGCTGTCGGAGCTTTCCAATTACCATGAAAGACAGATCGAACTGATTGCCGTGGACTCTGCCGGACATTACTATACCGAGAATGGCGGCATGGGGCTGCTAAGGGAAATGAACTATCTGGCAGACTCTCCGCAGTGGGTCAGCTATGTTTCCAACTCGCTGACCGTGGACGACTCCCGGATGGTGTTCCTGGAACAGCTCTCCACCCCCATCACACTGCAAAGCGGAGAAAAAGAGATCACCCTGCGCTACTTTGGCATTTCGCAAAGCATGACCCAACTGAACGATTATTTCCGCTGTGATGCCTACGAAAATAACAACAGCGTCTATGTGCTGGACAACGACGGTTTCAAGCTGTTCAACGCCAACGATACCGAACTGCTGAAGGGGCATAACGTATACACCGTGCTCTCCCGGATGTCCTATCTGCACGGTTCTTCCTTTGCGGAGGCAAAGGAGCGGCTTGACCGCACAGGCTCCTGCTATTCCAACGCCGTGCTGGACGGGACCGAGTATTTCTACGCCCTGAAGCAGATGGAAAACGCCCAGTGGACACTGGCGTTCCTTGTTCCGGCAAAATATGTGGCCGTGAATACGCAGAAGCTGGTCAGCATCGTCATGATCATCATCATCGTCATTGCGATGGTGTTCTCGGTCATAACAGTTTTTGTCGGCTGGTCTCTCCTGCGGCAAAAGCAGCAGCAGGAGCTGCAGGCAGAAAAAGAAGCGAACCTCCGTCTGGAGCAATACAACATCCATCTGACGCAGGTAAACGATGAGCTGCGGCAGGCACAGGACATTGCCGCAGAGGCGTTACAGTCCGCCGAGCGCGCCAGCAAGGCTAAGACGGACTTCCTTGCCAACATGAGCCACGATATCCGCACCCCCATGAACGCCATCATCGGCATTACCACTCTGATGAAAAACGAGCTGCACCAGCCGGAAAAGCTGGCCGAACATCTGGACAAGCTGGAAAATTCCGGCCAGTTGCTGCTGGGCATCATAAACGATATTCTGGACATGAGCCGCATCGAGAGCGGCAAGACCACCCTGAATGTGGAAAAAATGAATCTGCCCCAGCAGATCAGCCAGCTGGACAGCATCATCCGCCAGCAGGCAGGCCAGCGCCGCCAGACCTTTACGGTAAACACCCATCTGCAGCACGAAAACGTGCTGGCAGACCCCAACCGTCTGAATCGGGTGCTGATGAATATCCTCTCCAACGCAGTCAAGTATACGCCCACCGGCGGGCATATCCGGTTTGAGGTGGACGAGCTGCCCCGAAACGAGCACTACGCCCGATACCGCTTTGTGGTGCAGGATGACGGCATTGGCATGAGCGAGGCCTACCAGAAGACCCTTTTTGACCCCTTTACCCGCGAGGAACGCTCCGGCACCAACAAGGTGCAGGGCACCGGCCTTGGTATGGCCATCACCAAGAACATCGTGGACCTGATGGGCGGCTCTATCAATGTGGAGAGTACCACCGGCAAGGGCACTCGCTTTGAGGTGGTGCTGGAATTTCCCGTTGATGCCGAAGCAGATACGGTGCCAGAGGCACAGGTGCTCCCGGAGGAAGAGGAAGAAACTTCTCCTCTGTCCGGCATGAAGTTCCTCTGCGCCGAGGATAACGCCATCAACGCCGAAATTCTGGAAATGCTGCTGGAAGCCAATGGTGCAAGCTGCACCATCTGCTCCAACGGTCAGGAAATCGTGGATGTCTTTGCCAGCGTAAAGCCCGGCGAGTACGACATGATCCTGATGGATGTGCAGATGCCGGTGATGGACGGCTTGGAAGCCACCCGCCGCATCCGCAGCGGCGAGAATCCGCTGGGCAGGATCATTCCCATCCTTGCCATGACCGCCAATGCCTTCCTTGAGGATATGCAGAAGAGCAGGGAAGCCGGCATGGACGAGCACCTGTCCAAACCTGTAGATATCGCTGCGCTGGAGCAGACGGTAAAACGCTTCCGTGTTATCCCCCCGAAAATAAATAGCGGACAAGCGCGTTTCCGCAGAGGAAGCACACAAACGATGTAAATGATGCAGGAGAAGATTAGAATGTGAATACACTTTCCGAGATCGAGGAATATTACAAAGCGCGTGAGCAGCAGCTGTTGGAAAAACTTCATCAACAGGAAGCCGCTCTTGCTGCAGCGGAGCAAACGCCATTCACTCCTGCATCCGGGAGTCGGACCTGCTCATCCGCTATGGCGGAGACGAATTTTTGCTGGTGTTACCCGGCATTCCGGGAGACTTCCTGCAAACCAAACTGGAACAGATCCAAGCTGCCCTGAAAGAAGAATTACAGCAGCACAACTGAGCTGCGGATGCAATCAAAACAGGAGTATAAAAAGCCCGAATGAAACACAGAATCTCACGCCGTGCATTCCTGAACGGATGCACGCTGCTGGCGGCAGCTGCTGCCGTAAGCAGTCTGACTTCCTGCGGAGAAAAGGAAGCGAAAGACAGCGGTCTTGCACAAATCGTTGTGGGAAGCGACAGCTATCCACCTTATATCTATCTGAATAATGACGGTGTTCCCACCGGGATCGATGTGGAGATCGCCACCGAGGCGTTCCGCCGCATGGGGTATGCTGCCCGGTTTGAAACGATCAACTGGGAGCAGAAAACAAATCTTGTGGAAAGCGGCGCCATCGACTGTATCTGGGGCTGCTTTTCCATGGATGGACGCGAAGAGGTATACCGCTGGGCGGGGCCTTACATGGTGAGCCGTCAGGTGGTTGCGGTGGATGCCCACAGCAGCATCCGATCCCTCAGCGACCTTGCCGGCAAGACCGTCGCCGTGCAGAGCACCGGCAAGCCGGAGGAGATCTTTCTCAGCGGCTCCGACCCGCGCATCCCGCAGACGGTGGAGGTGCTCAGCATCGAAAACCGCAGTGTGCAGTACGCAATGCTGGCCTGCGGCTATGTGGACGGCATCGCCGCCCACGAGACAGGCATCCTGCAATATATGAAGGACAATGCCATAGACTTCCGCATTTTGGAGGAACCGCTGCTGGTCACCGGGCTGGGCATCGCCTTTGCCAAGAACGACACCCGCGGGCTGGACAGCCAGCTGACCGATACCCTTGCGCAGATGCGCACGGATGGCACGCTGGAGCAGATCGTTGGCCGATACCTTGAAAATGCTTCGCAGTATCTGGAGGTGGACACCATTGGCGCGTAAAAACAGAACCACCCCGGATAAAAGGATATGGACAGCCTATCTGATCATCGGCGTGCTCTTGATGGCCGGTGTTGCTTTTTTCTCCAGCTGGCGGGCAATGCGCACAGCAGAGGAACGCTTTTGCCAGACCCTTGAGTTTGTCAAATCCCAGTCCACCAGCTTTGAAAAGCACAACGATACCATCACGGCAAAGGCACTCCGCCGCACGGCGGTCGCAGTCCATCAGCTGGCAGAGAATCCTGCGCTTGACCTCTCCGACCCGCAGTGCCTGAACAGGCAGACAGAAAAGCTCTGGCTCACCGGCATTTCGGTTCTGGGACCGGATGGCACGCTCCGGTGCGAGTCCACGACCAACGGCATCGGCTATGACCGGTTTGGCGACCAGCTGAAAAATGACGCTGTTCTGGACGTTTTATCTTACCCGCGAAAGACCTATGTGAAGCGCGTCCTGCTGGAAGATGGCTCTGCTGTGGATGTTGCGGCGCACCGGGCAGAAAGCACAGAGCTGCTCCTGCTTGCCTACCGGTACACCCCGGCGGAATTTGTGGAGGAAACGGCGCTGTCCATCCAGAGCATACTGGATGGCTACCCGGCAGAAACCAGCGGCACGCTGTTCATCGTGCAGAACAATCAGGTCGTTGCTGCAAACCGCCCGGAGCTGATTGGGCAGGATGTTGCAGGCAGTCCGCTGGCGCAGGGGATCCGCAAAGCCGGGGCCGCAGAGAAGCTGACCCATACCCGGGACTGGAACGGCTCCGGCTGCTATTTCGGGATGTTCTGCCATGGCAGATCCTTCGATCTCTATGCGTACACGGATGAAAAAATAATCTTCCGGGAGTCGCTTTTGCTGATCCTGACGGTGCTGGTCGGCTACATCCTGCTTGTAATGATTCTTCAGCTGCTGCGCCGCCGCTCCGTGCAGGAGATGGAGCTGCAGAAAAAAGAGCAGGAGAGGAAGTACCAGACCCAGCTGGAGGAACAGAACCGCAAGCTGGAGATCGCGCTTCAGCACGAGGGGGCGGCAAACCGCGCCAAGCGGGAGTTCCTGTTCAATATGAGCCACGATATCCGCACCCCCATGAACGCCATCATCGGCTTCACCTCGCTGGCTGCGACCCATATCGACAATAGGGAACAGGTGCTGGACTACCTCAAAAAGATCTCCACCTCCAGCCAGCATCTGCTTTCCCTCATCAATGATGTGCTGGATATGAGCCGCATCGAGAGCGGAAAGGTAAAAATCGAGGAAAAAGCGGTGCATCTGCCGGACCTCGTCCACGATGTGCGCTCCATTATTCAGCCCAATGTTTCGGCAAAGCGGCTGTCGCTTTTTATTGATACCATGAATGTGGAGAACGAGGATATCATCACCGACCCGCTGCGGCTGAACCAGATCCTGCTGAACATTTTGTCCAATGCCATCAAGTTCACTCCCACAGGCGGCATGATCAGCATTCGCATTGCTGAGAAAAACGGTGCGCCTGCGGGCCGGGCCTGCTATGAGTTCCGCATCAAGGACAACGGCATCGGCATGAGCGAGGAATTCCAGAAGCACATCTTTGAGGAGTTCGCCCGTGAGGAAAACTCCACCGTCAGCGGCATTCAGGGTACCGGCCTCGGCATGTCCATCACCAAGAACATTGTGGACCTGATGGGCGGCACCATCGCCATTGAGAGCGAGCCGGGCAAGGGCAGCGAGTTTATCGTGAATCTCTGCTTTGCGCTCAGCGGACAAAAGGTGGAGCTCAGGCAGCTCCCGCAGCTGGAAGGGCTGCGGGCATTGGTGGCGGACGACGATACCGACACCTGCCTGAGCGTCAGCACCATGCTGTCCAAGATCGGGATGCGGCCGGAGTGGACGATCTCCGGCAGGGAAGCGGTGATCCGCACCCGGTATGCCATGGAGCAGGGGGATGAATTCAGCGTTTACATCATCGACTGGCTGATCCCCGATATGAACGGCATCGAGATCGTGCGGCAGATCCGCAAGGTGATCAGAAAAAGCTGCCCCATCATCATCCTGACCGCCTACGACTGGGCCGATATTGAAGAGGAAGCCCGTGCGGCCGGTGTTACCGCCTTCTGCGAAAAGCCGCTGTTCCTCTCGGAGCTGCGCAGAGTGCTGGCAGAGCCGTTCGGTGCAGAGCCTGCCTGCAGGCCGGTGCAGCTGAACGCGGAGGCCTTCAAAGGGAAAAAGATCCTGCTGGTGGAGGACAACGAGCTGAACCGTGAGATCGCAGTGGAGATCCTGAAGGAAGCGGGCTTTGAGGTGGAATCTGCCGAGGATGGCGAGATCGCCGTCCGGAAGATGAAGCAGGCGGCAGACGGACAGTATGACCTGATCCTCATGGACATCCAGATGCCCAACATGGACGGCTACGAGGCAACGCGGCAGATTCGTGCACTGCCGGATGCCGCAAAGGCTGGCATCCCCATCTTTGCAATGACGGCAAATGCCTTTGAGGAAGACCGTCAGAATGCACTGAAGGCCGGTATGAACGGCCATATTGCAAAGCCGCTGGATATTCCGCACCTGCTGCAGGTCCTTGCAGATGTACTGAAATAAACAGCGCCCAAAAGCAAAAGCACCCACAGCAAGCGCCACAGAGGTTTTGAATCTCCGGTGAGCAAATTGCTGCGGGTGCTTTATTTTTTTATGCCTGACAGGCGGCTTGTTACAAAATTTTGCGCAGCTCCTGCACAAGGTCGCCGATCACGATGGGTTTGGACAAAAAGCCGGTCATGCCGCTTTCCAAGGCATTGCGGCGGTCTTCATCGAATGCGTTGGCGGTCATGGCAAGAATCGGAATCTTTGCCAGTGCAGGGTCGCCCAGTGCGCGGATCTGCCGGGTGGCGGTATAACCGTCCATGATCGGCATCTGCACATCCATCAGCACCAGATCATAGCTGTCCGGTGCTGCGGTGCGGACTTTTTCCACCGCAACGGCACCGTTTTCCGCTGTATCAACCCGGAAGCCGTACTCCCGCAGGATCTCCTGCGCGATCTCACGGTTCAGCTCGTTGTCCTCTACCAGCAGGATGTGCCTGCCCTTGAAGTTGGTGTTCTTTTTCGGCAGAAGCTCCTGCGCCGCATCCGTCTGTGTCTGGCCGATGGCGTTCATCAGGGTCTCGCGCAGGTCGGACATGAACATGGGCTTGGAGCAGAAGGCGGTCACACCGGCAGCCTTTGCCTCCACCTCAATGTCGGACCAGTCGTAGGCGGTCAGGATGATGATGGGCGTATCATTGTTCAGGCTGCGGATCTGGCGGGTGACCTCGATGCCGTTCATGTCCGGCAAGCGCCAGTCGATGATATAGGCATGGTAAGCATCGCTCATCTCGATGGACTGCCGTGCACGCAGCACCGCTTCCTTGCCGGAAAGGGTCCACTCGGCACGCATGCCCACCTTGACCAGCATCTTTGTCACGCTGTCGCAGGTGTTGAAATCGTCATCCACCACCAGTGCCTTCAGGCCTTCCAGTTCGGTGATCTTTTCCACCGGACGGTGCTCTGCCTGCGCACGCATGGGCACACGAATGATAAACTCGCTGCCCTTGCCCTGCGCCGTCTGCACCTCGATGGTGCCGCCCATCATATCCACGATGTTTTTGGTAATAGCCATGCCAAGGCCGGTGCCCTGGATCCGGCTTACCGTGGAGGTGCGCTCCCGCTCAAACGGCTCAAAAATCTTTTTGGCGAACTCTTGGCTCATGCCGATGCCGTTGTCCTTGACGCGGAACTCGTACTGCCCGCAGCCGCGCACCGCTCCGGCAAGCTGCCGCACCCGCACCGAGACCGTGCCGCCCGCCGGGGTGAACTTGATGGCGTTGGACAGCAGGTTCAGCAGTACCTGATTCAGCCGGGTCTTATCGCAGTAGACGTCCTCATCGGTCACATCCATGGCATCCATATAAAGCTCCAGCTGCTTTGCGTAGATCTGCCCGCTGACGATGGTTTTCAGGTCGTGCAGCACATCCGAAAGGTTGACTTCCACTTCTTCCAGATGGATCTTTCCGCTTTCGATGCGGCTCATATCCAGCACATCGTTGATGAGGGAAAGTAGATGATTGCTGGAAGCGAGGGTCTTGGCAAGATAATCCTTCACCCGGTCTTTATCGTCAATGTTGCTGAGTGCCAGCGTGGTAAAGCCGATGATGGCGTTCATGGGGGTGCGGATGTCGTGGGACATATTGGAAAGGAAGGTGCTTTTGGCGCGGTTGGCAGTCTCGGCCGCTGCAACGGCATCCGAAAGTGCCTGATTCACCTGCCTGTCGGCGGTGCGGTCGGACAAGACAAGGATATACTTGGTCCTGCCCTCTACCTCGCTGCCCATGGCGATGTTATGGAACCAGCGCCGCTCTTTGGTCTCCCGATGCTCAAACTCGAAATCCCATTCGCGTTGCTGCCCGCTGAGCAGTCCTTCCAGAAAGTTCTTGTCGCGATCCGGGTCATCCTTCGGGTGCAGCGCTGCCAGAGCACGGGCATCCTGCCGCACTTCTTTCCACGGGATGCCCAGCAGCCGTTCGACGTTGGGGCTGACATAATCCACCTTGGAGGTCTTTGCGTCCAGCATCAGGAAAACGTCGTCCACGTTCAGCGAAAGCTTTTGGAACAGCTCGTCCCGGTACAGGATCTCAGTGTCCTTCCGGCGCAGGGTCGTATGGCTTCTGCGCAGGATCAGCAGGATGATCAGCACAGCAAGGCCAAAGGCGATGCCCGCCACGATCTGCACCGTGTGGAACCACAGCTTATCCAGACTGGCATTGACGATGCTGACCGGCACAAGCCCCACCATCGTCCAGTTCTGGACCGCGGTATCCTCGTAGACCAGATAATAACTGGTGTCGCCCAGTTTGACCCGCAGGTTTCCGCTGCGGCCCTGCGCAAAATCATCCGAAAGGGCAAGAATCTGTTCCTCGGAAAGGTCGGAATGGTCGCGCAGCATCGCAATGAAGTTGTAAATGATTTCCTTGCGATTTACGGAATTGTCAATCACCACCCGCCCATCCGGGTAGATCACATAGTTGCTGGCATTGCCCTGAAAAGCAGAGCTGTCCAGCAATCTCAGCACAGCATCATTATAATAGGTGATGGCAACGGCATCGTAGGCAAAGCCCCGGTAGCTGCCCTGCGTTTCGGGGCAGATGAACGCAAGCATCGGGGCTTTGCCGGGCAGCGCCGTATTCACGACGATATCCTCGCCATCGGAGAGCTTTTCGTCCAGATTGGTCTGCAGGCCAAGGTAGCCGGTTCCCCCGGTCACGGTCATGTAGTTGCCGTCATAGGAAAGAAAGTAGAAGTTAACAAATCCGGTTGCCTGCTGTGCTTCCTCGATATAGGCCTGAATTTCATCCTCATTCGAGGTGTTTTTCAGAAAGCCGTTGCACAGATGCAGATAGGTCAGGTTTTTGCGCACCATCTCTTTCAGCATACTATTGGATTTATACAGTACCTCTTCCAGATGCGAGGTGCTTTCCTGATAGATGGTCTGCGACATAAACGAGATGTACCGGAAGCTGAAACCGGCTGCCAGAAAGACCAAAAGAAGGATGGCAGCGGCGGCAGGCAGCCACTTGTGCCGGGAATAGCAGCTGCGTTTGGATTCGTGCTTTTCGTCTGCCATTCCGCTCACCTCAGTGTCATGTAGTTTTCCGGCTCTGCAAGCGCTGCGCCGCCGGAGATATAATCGCGCCATGTGTTTTTTACCCACGTATCTTCGCCAGCAGACGTGCCGCTATCGCTCGCAAGCAGCGCTTCCATCTGCTTTTCCGTTGCAAGGCAGGTCACGGTAACGGTGTCGTTATCTCCCAGCGGCTGCCCGTTCCGGGTGATGCCGGTCAGGGTATAGCTGCCGTTATTCTCTTTTACCTCCACAGCAATGCCGCTGACCACTGGCAGAGAACCGCGGTTGAAGGGCACAAACCCGCCCTCGCAGCCTTCCACAAAGGCGTGGACGGTCTCTTTCAGCTCCGCACCGGTCATGGTGCGCTGGCGGGACATCAGACCGTTCGGCATGATCATGGAAGCTGCCATTTTCTGGTTATAATCCGCCTGCAGCACACTGCCGGTAAAGCTGTTTGCGGTGGCAAGCAGCACATCGGTGCCATACACGCCGCGCAGCGTGTTTGCCATCACGGAGAAGGCAGCGCTGCCGCCGTTTGCGTGGAATACGTTGGAATAGGCCTTCCCGGAGGTCAGCACGGTCTCGTTGTCGGCAGGCTCCTCATCGGCAAGGAGCTGGGCATTGAAGGCCTGATACGCCTGCTCAGCGGTAAGCTCGCCTGCGATCATTTTGGAGACCACATCCTTGGAAACGGCAAAGAAATCGTTGGAGGCGATGCGGATATACATGTGGTTTTCTTCCACCACGCTGCGGACGTCCTTCAGATACTCGGTCAGGCGCAGGGGAACGTTCTGGCTGTAGCTCAGTATGTCCTGCCCCTCTGAGACGATGCGGTTCTGCGCCTGTTCGGAGAGCATGACGTTCAGCACCTTCATGGCTTTTTCGCGGCGCGCGGTGTCCTGCTCCAGATCCCGGTTCAGGGCAACTTGGAAATAGGGGGTGGTCATGATCCACGGTTCGCTGTTCTGGCTGAAGAAGGGCAGAAAGATCGTGTCGATGCCCTCATCCTGAAACATCTTCACGCCGGCAGAGCTGCCAAAGTACATGGCAACTTCTCCGTTCCGGAACATTCCGGTCACATCGTCGTAATTCAATGCAAGATCATCTGCTGTAAGGTGGGTATCCTGAATGAACTGCTCCATCCGCTCAAACGCCCCCGGCCATACGGTGTCGTCCAGACCCACCCGCGCGGTGCTGGCGGGGTCGCTGTAGGTAGTGCGCCACTTGCGCCCCGCGGTGGTGGTAAGCTCGGCAGCGGAAAGCCCCTGCAGGGTTTCCATGCAGGTGTAGTCGTAGGTATAATCGGAGGTAAAGCCGCGGATGCCTACCTTTTCAAAAGCCTGACAGGCCGCTACAAAGCTTGCGTAATCGGTGGGCAGGGGAATATCGTACTGCTCAAAAAGGCTGCGGTTGACCACAAAGCCGTGGGCATCCGCGCAGACCGGCAGCCAGTTCACGCTGCCATCCTCGTTTTTGAAGCTGTTGAGGTAGGTGTTGTACACAGCGCCCGCCTCATTGGTCATGGCAAGGTTCATCAGGCTGTCCTTCAACGGTGCCGCATCGTGCAGCGAGAACCGGCAGCAGGTGATGATATCCGGCAGACCGCCGTTTTGCTGCAAAAACTTGTAAAAATCCAGATCGTTGTTGCCGACGATGAACTCAATGTTCACGTCCGGCAGCTGGGACTGGACATAGGGGGCATAGTTTTCGTACAGGCTGGTGCTCCACAGATACACCTGAATAGTCTGAGCGTCTTCCTGCTCCTGTGTTCGTTCCGCATTTTTTTCGCTGCATCCGGTGAGCAGGGATAGCCCCATCACCAGTGCCGCAAGCATGGAAAATAGGCGGCGCAATGTTTTTGTTTTCATCCGATCCTTCTCCTCACACTTCTTGGGCAGCCATCGTTTTGCGGTTGGCTGCTTTGGCTTACTGATCATACATCACCGCCCGCAAGAGTGTGTGCTGTAAAACCCACCCACGGAAAGGATGCCGCAATTTTTGCGTCTTTTCTGTTTTGCGCTCTCCCTCTACCGCGAAGGGGCACAGAATGACAGAGACATAAAAATATTTTACCACTGCCATGAAAAATTTTCAATAAAATTTCATATATTGAACCATAAAAGCTGTGTAGGATTACAATAGATGTGTCACAAAGTGAAAAAAGACGAATGAGTCGTTCGGTGGTACAGTTAAATTGCTACACCAAGCATCACAGAAACACATCATTGACAAACCTACATTGTGAACTCAAGGAGCCTGTCCAAAAGAAAGCATAAAAATGCGTATAACGCCCTATGAAATGGTGTCACGGGGCGTTTTATTTTGTCTTGTTTTGTGGGCGATGTTGCGGTTTATGTTGCGGTTTTGCGAAAACTTGCGAGACTAAATAAAAAATCCTACGAAATTACGATTCTAAACGTAAATTCGTAGGATTTTTGGAGCTACTGACCTGATTCGAACAGGCGACCTGCTCATTACGAGTGAGCTGCTCTACCAGCTGAGCCACAGTAGCA
>OOAW01000603.1_pt1 | contig 24262 bp, 19 predicted proteins | sample 1671861 | NCBI WGS metagenome assembly OOAW01 (sample SAMN06348200, study PRJEB24527) | human gut metagenome | reverse complement strand
ATCGGTGGGTCCAAAATATTGTCGTTAGGTGGTCATTTTATGCTGTCGCGTAACAGCACGGCCTCGTCAACAACGAAAAATCTGAAAACGTAGCGCTACGTTCACAAAGGCATCCTGAACAGATCCGGTCATGCTTAATCCTTAACGTAAGAACAATTTCCGGCAGAAGGAAATTTGAGTAATTCCTGCTGTTTTTCGTACAGGGAAAGAATTTTCTTCTGAAAGAATGAGCATAAGTATTAAGGAGGAAGGTATGGCTGATAATGCCTTACATCTAAATGACGAGGATAAGCAGGCGCTGGCTGTATCAATCGCGGATATTGTGGTGCGCCGGATTCCAAGAATTGAGCCTTATTTTGTATCACGAGCAGATATAGATGTCATGTTGGGGAACGGCTATAACTCTTCTCTTACGGATGAGGTTATTAAGGACCCTAATTTTCCAAAGCCCTACAAGCTTTCTCTCAAAGGGAAACGCCGTTGGAAGAGAACAGAAGTTGTCGAGTTCTTCGATCAACGTTTCAAAGAAGCCGCTTGTTAATTATCTATCACTGAGGAGAGTAAATGAGCACTTATGAATTGACTGTGGAGCTTGATGAAATTCAGGCCAACCGCCTGACTTCTTTGCTCCAAGAGAGAGAAAAATTGGTCGATGGAATGTACGAAAAACTCGAGTCTCACCCGAAAGCAGACAAGAAGGACAAAACTTACGTTCAACAGTTGCTTCCTATGGACACGATGATTGTGTCGATTATTGTGAGTGGAAAATCCACACTAACGAAAAAATCGGTTATCGGTGAAGCCTAATTTGGAGAAAAGCAATGGTCGAAGTGGAACTTTGTCATGACGAGGCAGATTTGGAAATTCCAGGCGACTTTGTGAAAGGAGAAGAAATTATCTGTCAGGTCGGGAGGTTTGACGGAAACTCTCCTTTTCCCATTGAAACGTACAGCATGGTTTTTAAGTTTGACGGTTGGGATTTCTTTACCTATTCCGGTGAAAACTTTCTTTCGATGTTTGATTGCTACACACGTTTGATGGCTTGGGATTATTTAAAGGTCAAAAAAGTTCCATCTCTTGAGGTTCTTTAATTCAATTGAATAAAACATCATGCGAAAAAAAGACGAAAACGTCCGGCAGCTTAGAAGACGTTTTGCGAAAAAAATAGAAATGGAATTGGTTCAATGGGAGAACGAATTACGAGGAATGTTACCTAAGCCAATTATCCCTTCAGACGATCCGGCTTATAAAGAGTATTTGAGGGTTCATCGTACAAAACTTTCCCTCCTGGACTATTCCAAACTTCGAGCAAAGAGACAGTGCTCTCCGAAAGGTTTTACGGGTATCTCCAGACAGATTGGAATATTTATTTTTGAACTGATGAAAGATGGAGATGTAAATGTCCTTGTTGACTACGGTGGGCAGGTGACAAGGATTGCAAACTTTCGTCCGGATGCTCGCTTAGATTCTTACGCAATTTGCAGAAAACATTATGTTTCTGATTTCGAGGCTAAGTTGAACAATGTGATAAGTGGACACCATGTCGGCCAAAAATTTTTCAAACTCTATCAAGAGTGGGCAAAAGAACAAAGGCTAGAGAGAAATACTGTAGCTACCGAGATCGAGAAAGGTAACGACAACAATTCTTAAATCCTAGAGGAGAGAGAAATAAATGACACAGTTTTTTCTGTCTGATTCTGAGCTAAGAAATACGAATGATTGGATAAAGAAGAAGGATCAATCTCTGACCAAAGGTACGGTAAGAATACCGATTTGGTCCTTCTTCAGTCTAATGAATGGGTTAAATTGCAACTGGATTTCGGCAGCATCCAAACGCGACTTTCTGCGCCAATTGCGAAATAGTTTTGATGAGCAGTATTGGTATTGCAAGGAAGATTCTTCAAAAGTGGAAAAGTTGGTTGCAATTGATAATAGCTATCAAGAACGGCTCGAAGAAAGATTGAGGCTTCCTTTAAATAGTTTGATTTATGATTCAAATCCCTTCCCAGAGGAAGAAAGAGTTCTGATCGGAAACCGTTATGCGGTTGGTTACAGGTTGTTGGAAATTGCAGAGAAAATGTTGCCAAAAGGCAAGTCCGTTCTGTGGCTTTGCCAAGAATTTCCAACACTTGCGGCCCCTGAATATCCTCTGAGAATTGCTCAATTAGAATTCGGCGCTTCAGTTCTATCGGGCTATTTCCCAGTTCTTAGAGACGGTGGAGGGTATTTCGAATTTCTCGCAGCGGGAGATAAAACTTCGAGGCTCAATATAGTTCAGTTGAAAAACCGTAACGACATTATTGAAGATCCGCGTCAAAGAGTGAATCTATTTATTGATACTCTCAAAATTGTCTCGACATCATCCCATGATGTTGTTTTTATCCATCTAGATGAAGGTATTACAAAGGCTGAATTGGATAATCAAGACAAAATAATTGAAACAATTAAAGATGTCCTTATGACAGGAAAAGAGGTTTATATAGGACTGGATGAATACAGGCAGGATACTGAAAGTTATTCTTTCGTCCAGGCCATATCTAGCTGTTATGAGGAATCAAAAGAAGCCATGCAAAAGAGTAAAGACGGATTTTAAAGAAGGAGAAAGTTATGAAGGATTACCTCGATTATTTCAATGAGATCGCTAAGATTTTGGTTGTTTTATGCACGGCCTATTTTCTTTACTCCAAGCAGGACGAAAAAGCCGCTAAATTTTCCTGTTACGCTTTCGGCGGTTTCGAATTGTTTGTATATCTTCCCATGATCGTAATTTTTCAGTGTTATTGACCTTCTTATTTCTTGCAACTATGCCGCGACGAAGAACAAAGGGAAAATATGAAATTAAATTCTAAATATGCCTTGGTAAAAAGGGTGGCTGACGGTTTGGAAAAACTCAGTATTGGTGCTTTGATACTTGGCTTATTTCAGTTTAACTATTATGCTGTCCTTGTTGGGATTAGCTGTTTCATTACTTCTTTGTTCCTAACGTATTACATGGAGGAATATAGATGAACGGCGTATGGGTTTTGTTTACGATTTTTTGCGTAGCTCTTTCTGTCTTTGGCCTCTATTTGGTCTTTTCCTTGAGACACAAATAGGACAAAAGAACTCCTTGTGTATTGGATTTACTCTGAGGATTTTAAATGACTGATAAACCAGAACAATTTGGCATTAAAGATTCTGAGCGTACACGCTGTGAAATATGGACTCGTGTTATGGGCTACCACCGACCGATTTCCTCTTTTAACATCGGAAAGCAGGGCGAAGTAGCAGAACGCAAGTATTTCTCGGAGAAAAAATGTCATAGCGAATTTCAAGTAAGGTATAAAGAGAAGCAAATTTGATATGTAAATTTGATATACAGAATAAGAAAAAACTTCTATAACTCGACTCAAGCGTACCTCACACAGCTCTGGCCTTTTGGTTTATCTGCAACAAGTGAGGTCTTTTTTATCCGGAGGATGAAAATTCATTTCAATAAGCCACCGTTACCTGTTGAAGGACAAGTCAAGCCCCTCCAATCGCGAGGATTAATTGTCCCTGACTCTCAGAGGGTTTCTCGGTATCTTCTCAGCATCGGGTATTACCGCTTCAGTGCTTACTGTATTCCGTTCGAATAATACCGGAGGAAAATTTATCAGTTTAAGGCGAATGTCCACTTTGATGATGTTTTAGAGCTAAATATTTTTGACAGAAAACTAAGATGTTTGTTTTGGGAGGCTTTGGAACTTGTTGAGATTCACATTCGTACACAGTGGGTCTATAAGTTGACGACTTTGACACAAGACCCATTTGCCCATTTAAATTCAAATAATTTTTTAAATCCGGGAGCGCAAAGCACAAAGCATATTGTCAATGCCTTGGGAATCGTTGCGAGAGCTAAAGGAATGACTCAAGTTGCTCAGCAATGTGGAATTCGTCGCGAACAGCTTTATCAGTCTCTGGGAGAAAGCGGGAATCCCACACAGCAAGCCCTCCTGCCGATTCTTCAAGCTCTTGGATTGCAGCTGGACATATCTCTCAAACGGGCATAGGAGTTTTTTTGCATACCTAAAAGCGAAAATAAAACGCAAAAAGAACCTAAGAGAAAAGATTCTGGGTTTTGTTATTTACTTTAAAAAGGACAGAGATTAAATCTGTTCTCGTCCGTGTCCATGGATGAGGATTCTCGGCGGTTGAGCTAAAGTAGAAAAATCATTAAGGTTAATTTATGCCCATAAGGCACAAAAACAACATTATTTATAATTTTTTGCACGCACAAATACAGGTGATTTCCCTTAAAGGGGCGTTATCTGAGGGTTAATATGGAACAAATCCGTTGTCTGTCATTTTGAGCCTGTGATAGGATGACTACAACACCTGAGGAATATATAAAAATGAAAATTTCACTTACCCCCCCCCTGCGGAATCACCCTTTTTCGTAGGATGATTACTAGCCTTTTTTCCGAGAAATTAGGCCGCCAAGATTTCCCTTCAAGATCTTTTCTGATCTTTCAATCCGAATTATTCAACAATAATATTCCCTTCATTGAGGGTTTAATCCGCTCACGAACGTTAGCCTCGGCGTATTCGACAGACACCCGTCTTTCGAACCCGAGGCTTAATGTTTATATGACTTCCTCTTGACTCTGAGGACTTTGCTGCGTCTTCAGAGTCTTGAGAGCTGAAGACAAAGCCTTTTTATTCTGTTTAATTAACAAGCCCAATTCTCAAAGTTTTGGGGTCGGAGGGGTGTTGTATTCTAATTACGCTAACCCCCTTCCTTTTGAACCTCAATTTATTTCTTTTTCAATTACAAGAATCTCAAAACCTGAGGAGAAAAAGATGAATAGATGTTTCAAGATAGTTTTCAACAAGGCAAGAGGATGCCTGATGGTTGTTAACGAAATTACCTCTTCCGTTCAGAAAAGTTCGGCTAAGTCAATTTTGATGGGTGCAATAATTGCTTTGACTGGATTTGCTCTTTCTGATTTGGCTGTTGCTTGGAATAACACCGGCGGCCATGATGAAAATGCGACTATTGAAAATGGTTCTGCTGAAGTTGATAGTGCTAAGGATCCTCATGCGAGTACCAATAGTGATTCGGACTATTCAATCGTTATGGGGACCGATCTGTATAAAGCCCAATTAAAAAATGCGAGGCATTCTATTGCGATAGGATCTGATTCCTACGTTGGTAGTAGTACTGGGCCTTCTAAAGTGATTTATGAGTCGATTGCCATAGGAAATGAGGCACAGGCAACCGGTTCAGGATCAACGGTTCTGGGGGCTCAGGCAAAGGCTGTTCAGTCTGATTATGTAACAGCAATAGGTTACAACGCTCTGGCTTTAAGTAAACGTTCTGTGCTTCTTGGCGTCAACACTTATGCAAATGGAGAGAGTGCTATTTCGATCGGTGATAGCGCTAATGCTGCTGAGCTAGGTGCAATGGCGATTGGCCGACAAGCTGCAGCTTCTTCAACATACGCTATTGCCATTGGCGACAGAGCTCAGGCAACTAAAGCTCAGGCTGTGGCTCTAGGCGAATCGGCTGCGGCGACGGGGGCAGTATCTCAGGCTATAGGAGCAAATTCTAAGTCAAGAGGGGATTACTCTAATGCTATTGGGGCTGGTGCAGTAGCTAACAATTTCAAATCCACCGCTTTAGGTTATATGGCAAGCGCCAACATTGACTCTTCTATAGCTCTTGGAAGCCACAGTGTGGCGGAAACTGCAAGGGACGTCGGAGGGTACATTCCAAAAACTAAAGGAACAGGCAGTAGCTCTGACACTGCTTTTTATTCGACTGCTGGAGCGCTGTCCATTGGCGATGAGACCGCTGGATACCGTAGACAGATCACGAATGTTTCTGCCGGTTCTAAAGACACAGACGCCGTCAACGTTGCTCAGCTGAAGTCTCTCCAGGAGTTGGTTAAAGATACGAAAGTTACCGTTAACAAAAATCAAGCTTCCGGCAATTTGGTGTTGACTTCTTCTGTTGATTCGACTGGGACTGTGCCGGTTACTAGCTACGATGTTGCTCTCTCTGATTCTTTGGTTTTGGGTACAGCTGCATCTACTCAAAAGCTCGGAAGAATCCAATTATTAGGAACTAAAAGGGACTCTTGGTCAAATCAGAGTGATTACGATACCCGAATTCAATATGATGGATTCAGTTCCTCTTATGATTCAAATACAGGTAGCAAAAGAGCTTCTTCTCTTAGCCCATCAAGTCTAACGTTTAATAGCTACGGCTCAGATAAGACGACTGTTACAAAGCAAACACAACTGTCTGCTGACAATGGTTTATTGGTCGGCAAGCCGTCAGATTCCGGCTTAATACGAATTAGCTCCACTAATATCGAATTCGGGGACAAACAGCTTCACAAAGTAGCAGCTGCAGAAGAAGACACTGATGCGGTCAATTTAGGACAGGTTAAAAGTCTTCTCCCCATGTTGACCGTCAACGATGGAATCGCAGCAGACACGACCGAGGGTAATTTACATCTCACTAAAACAGAAGAAAATTCAGAAACAAAATATAACGTTAAGCTGTCTGATCAAGTTGTCTTAGGCAACGAGACCAGTCCGGGACAATTGACGTTAAAAGGCTCCGAAAGTTTTGAAACTGTAGTTGGCCCCAATGGTGTTACTTTTACGGAAGAGAATGGTTCCACTGGATTTATTAATGCCGCCGGGGCATCTTTTACGAGTGGAATTGATATTTCTGATTCAGGAATAAGTCTAGCAGCCAAGGATCTAACGAGTATCGGCAACGCATCATTTGAGAGTGGAATTTCAATAGGGGCAGCTGGCATTGACGCTAACGATCTTAAAATTACCCATCTGGCAAATGCAACTTTAGACGATGAAGCGGTTAACCTTGGCCAGTTGAAAGCTTACTCGGCCAGTAATGTAATGGTTTCGTCCTACGGTCAGTTCGACGACGGGGAAGATGAAGCCAGAAGGCCATATGTGGGTAACAATATCCTAGTCCAAAGGAATAAAGATCCCCAGGGTAGAACGGTTTATGATTTGAGGCTGGATAATCATCTTATGTTGGGAGAAGATGCGTCTGATCCTGCAGTAGTCGGTTATGAACATGCAGATGGCAAGATCCAATTTTGGAGAAACGGAGACTCATATACCACATTGACTTCAAAAGGCCTCGAATTAGCTGAACAGACAGCAGGAGGAGGGATTGCCAAGTTCACTTCTGAAGGTATCGATGCCGGTAATCAGCAGATAAAGGGTGTCGCTGCCGGTACTCACGAAACCGATGCAGTCAACTTCGGACAAGTGAGCGGACTTCTTCCAACTTTGACGGTTAACGACAACGCCGAGGCGCCAGCGGATGAAGGCAATTTGCACCTTCACAGTGACGGAAGTCCAACGGGTTCAATCAAATACAACATTAAGCTTTCTGATCAAATTGTCTTGGGGCGCGACGGAACTGCTGGACAGTTGACGGTTAAAGGCGCCGAAGGGACACAAATTGCGGTAGCTCCCAACAACATTACTCTTACAGAAGCGGGTAAGACAACGATAATCAATTCTTCCGGTGCAACTTTTGCCAATGGAATTCAAATTTCCGATACGGGTGTAAATGTAGCAGGAAACAGAATTCAGAATGTCGCCAATCCTGTAGAAGACACTGACGCTGTCAACAAGGGTTACTTGGGACAGATACTCGGAGAGACCGGAGTGATCGGAACCACCGTCACGGTAGACGGTAAATCCAGTGTCGAAGACGGAAATCTCCAATTAACGACGAAACTGGATGAGGCGGGGAAGACTAATGTTTACGATCTGAAACTTGCTGACAACCTTAATTTAGGCTCCGAAACTGCACCCGGGAGTCTGACAATTTTAGGCGCAGAGGGCAAGAGGGCAGTCCTGGATGCATCCGGACTTCAGGTCGGTTCCACAACAGTAGCAGATAACTCTATTAAGTTAGGCACGGACGATGCAGATTTGGCTCTGACTAAAGAGCAGTTAAGCGTTGGCAATGTCATTGTAAAGAATGATGCTTTGCAGGCAGGCGGAAATGTTCTGAATGCTGACGGTTTGACACTTGGTGAAACCTCTCTGCGCAGCACAGGTTTGGAAATTGCCGGCGGTCCGGCTCTTAGCAATACCGGCTTGGCAATGAACAGCCAAAAGATCACCGGCTTAGTTGACGGAGAAGCCCCTGACGAAGCTGTTAACAAGTCTCAGTTAGATAAAGTGGCAGGTGCAGCAACAGTAGTGGAAGTTGCCGACAACAACCAAAACCTGACACTTGATACCGCAATTTCTGAAGATACCGGAGCCAAGGTTTACACGGTTAGATTGGCTGACGTTCTGAGCTTCAAGGATGAAGCCGGAAACCCTGCAACTACTTTGGGCAAGGAAGGTTTGACAGTTGGCAATACCACTGTGGCCGATAACAGCATCAAGATTGGGGACTTGCGGCTTACCGGGGAAAGTATCTCTCTTGGAAATCTGAACTTCAATGCGACCTCTAACGAATTGAAGATCGGTGATTCTGTTATGAAAGGAGACGGCTTCCGAATTGGCAACACAATCATGGATGCAACGGGTTTTCATTTTGCTGAGGGAAGAGGTCCGAGGTTAACAGAAGACGCTCTTGATATGGGCGGTAAGAAAATCGAAAATCTTGCCCAAGCTATTGATGATACCCAAGCGGTCAATTTTGGTCAGGTTAAAGACCTCATCAGCAAAGTGTCGGTCGAAGGAGGGGCCGCCAACCTTAAAGAAGGCCAGAATATCAGTGTCAAGAGTAAGACGGATATTGAGAATAAGCCTTATACCGAAATAGCTCTCAAAGACAAGATATCTTTCCAACAAGATAACCACACGTTGGAAATGGACGGTGCCGGAATAACGCTCGGCAATTCCAGTGTCCGCGATAACGAAGTAAGAATTCAGGAAAACGGCTCTAATTCTTACGCGTCAATCAAGGGGACGGCCATAAAGGTGGGTACAGACTCAGTTAATTCCGAATTGACTCAGTCCTCCCTCAGAGTCGGTTCTTCTTCTCTGTCTAGTGACAAGCTTGTCATAGGCGGATCCGGACGAAACGGCATAACAATTACCCAGAGTGCAATTTCCGCAGCAGGGAAGACCATTGCATTCGGCAACTCGGGAATTGATTTTGGAGAAGCAAAGCTGACAGGTTTGGTGGACGGTGAAGACGCAAGCGACGCGGCAACAGTTGGTCAACTACAAGCATTCTACGAATATGTGGAAAGCAAACTCGGCGAATCTGAACCCGTTCAGGCTGTGGCTCTGAATGAAAAGAGAAGTGCTAAGGCTATGCTCAAGGCCGCGCCGTTGACGGCTGCTCCTGTGGCTTTATCCGCACAGATTAATGCAGTTGCTCCGGAGGAGACAGCTTCGGTACAGCCGCGAGCCGATGCAGTTGCCTATGTTGCAGGCAAGAATATTTCCATTCAGGATAATCAAATCGCCTTGGCAGCTGATATTGAAGTCGACTCTGTGAAGACCAAGACAGCTGAGGTATCTGAAAAAGTAACGGTGGGTACTTCCAATAATGCAGTGGTTGTTGCAGACAATGCCATCTACTTCAAATCCGAAACCGGTCCGAGAATTTCTTCTGGGGGCATCGATGCAGGAAACACTCGTATTCAGAATGTTGCGGATGCTCAGGCTCCCACGGATGCGGTTAACTTGAGGCAGTTGAATCAAGTAGGCGGCCGCCTCATGTCAAGAATCAATGATGTCGACAAGAGAGCAAAAGCCGGTATCGCTCAGGCTATCGCTACGGCCGGCCTTCCTCAGGCCTATCAGCCGGGCAAGGCAATGGCAGCTGCAGCCGGCGGCACTTTCGGCGGAGAAAGCGCCATTGCAATCGGTGTTTCGAAGATTTCCGATGACGGACATTGGGTCTTCAAAGGAACATTCAGCGGAAATACTGAGAGCAAATTCGGCGGTTCCATCGGCGTCGGCTATCAGTGGTAACCAACCCATAAGAGGGGATCGGAGGATCCCCTCCCAAGTCAGCTTTAAATCATCACCCAAGGATTAGTTTTAAACAACTAACAGTTTTATGAAAGCAGTATTCGGATTAGGTCTTTTCTTAATTTCTTTGCCGGTTCTGGCTCAAACGGCGTTTACGGTTAACGGCGAACTCGTTCCTGCCTCCAAGGTTAAGGTTTATATGAACTATTTGAACACTCTCGGAGTCAGGGATCAGGTGGCTCAAGAGTCCGAAGCAAGAAGATTGCTGGTAAACAAGCTTGTGCTGGAGCAGGAAGCTCGAAAGCAGAAACTTAGCGAAAGTCCGGGAGTCATTGTCCAATCCGAAGCAAGGAAGACGGACATATTGGCCAGAGGACTACTGGAACTTAGGGCAAAAGAATTTGAGCCGAAGGAAGAAGAAATTCAGGCCGCTTACGATGAGCTTAAGAAAAATTACAACCCTAACGAAATCAAAATCAGGCAAGTGATTTTTCCCAGCGAGTCTGAAGCAGAAAAGTTTCTTCAAAAGTTAAAGGAAGGAAAAGACTTTATACAGTCTGCAAAGGAGGTTGTGGGTTCCAACAGAACGTCAGGTTTTGATGAGCCAAAGTTTGTAAACGTTAAGTTGATAGGTGTTCCGGGCTTGGCAGCTGCGGCAATGACACTCAAATCCGGGGAAATTCTGCAAGTACCCTTTGAGGGGCCTGATGGATATCACGTTATCAAGCTTGAAGATAAAAGAAAGGCTCCGTTCCCCTCACTCTCCGAAATCAAGCCGGTTATTGGAGAGTCATTGAAAAGGCGCAAAAGCGAAAGCTATTTGGCGAACTTGATCAGCTCGGCAAAAGTTGAGAACGCCAAAGAGACAAAACCCAAAACAAGTCGGACAACACCGGCAAAAAAATAATCTCTCTAGGAGAAAAATTATGAATAAAACATTCAAGTCAGTCTGGAACCGCGTCAGACAAAGCTATGTCGCGGTAGATGAAAATAAATCCGCCCAAAGAAATTCAGGCAAGACGGTAAAAAGCGTTGCGATCGGTTCCGTACTTGCATTAAGCGGAGCCCTTTCTCTGTCGCAAGCGGCAGCAACTGAGGTTTCAATAGATGAATTGAAAACAGCCATAGAAAACTACACTTCGGGTGCTGCAAGTTATGATTTTTCCGACACGCTGAATAATGCAGGTGACGCTAACAAAACTATTCTGGTTATCGGTACAGAACCGGCGGAGCTAAACCCGAACGCCAATTATCTGTCTTGGCAGCCAAAGTCAAACACTCTTTCATTGATATCCGTCACGGGCGTAAGCGGCGGTCTCCAAATTAACGACGGATTTAAGTTTAAGCTCGTAGGCACTGAAACGGATTCCGAATTAACGGACGGTCAGATTTTTATCAATAACGGCGAATTCGGTCTGGGCAACGAAGTGGAGAACAGCCCGCTCAAAGGCTCGGTGCAAAAGATCTCTGCTGCCAAGGCTTCGCAATTGGTTGTTTACGGAGGCAATTACACCGTTGGAGAGTACGTTTCCGCTTCAGGTGACGCTGCTCTGAACAACTCAAAAGTTGACGTTAAACGTCTCGGAAATTTAACGATTAATAACTTCACATCTCACGATTCTACTGTTGATAATGCCGGTTCACTTACCATCGGGACGTATTCAACATCGGAGGGGAGCACCGCAAACGTTGTGCGTAACTCTAACAAGAGCACGTTAACAGTTCAACAGAGCTTGAGTCTGAACGGTGGAAGATTCGAAAATAGAGGAACTGTTAATGCAACTGATGGTTCGCTGGTTATAACCGGAGCGTTGAATAACTACGGAACTGACGAATCTGACGCAGTTGTTAATGCAAAATCCATTACAGTAAGCGATGACGGTGCTGTCGATTCCGGATTCATCAACCAAGCCTATTCAAAAGTAGTAGCAGAAGAAATTACCTTCCTATCGGGTAAAAGTTTCCACAATCAAACAGGTGGTTCTTTGGAAGTTGCAAAATTGAATATTTCCCCCGTTGAAGAAAGTAAAGGACTCTCGTACGTAAACGACGGCACGACGAAGTTGTCAGACCTGCAAATTTCCTCCCAAGGCGAGTTCCAAAACGAGGGAACCCTGATAGTTGCGGGAGGTGCGGAGGCACAAGGGGAAATTAACGGTCTTCTGACAAATAAGACAGGAGGAATAATTCAAGGTCAGGACAACGGCAGACTCACGATTGGTACAGGTGGTGCAATTGACACCAGAGGCGGTGAAATCAACGGTATTGATTTGGAAGTAACCGGAACAGGTTTTGCCGATACTGAATTTATTGATGCTAATCGAAAGCAAGCGGTTATCGCAAACAACAACTCCAAGATTGCACTGAATAATTTTATTGTTAATGCAACAAACAAGGATGATGTAGTCCTAGATTTCATCACTGCATCAACGTCGAGGAATCTTGTTCCGACATTCAAGAACATGAATGTCATTTCCGGAACTCTGAAATTTGGAAATCTGTCCAACGCCGATGGCGCATCCAACGGTGATGTGAATGTAGGCAACGCAGGCGTTGTTTCCTTTAACAATGGTGTCTTGTTGTCCCTTATCAACAGTGGCAGCGTTACGGCGACCGGGACATTCAACACGCCCATTGGCATTAACCACGGAAAACTTACTGTTGCAGAGTTTATTTCCAACGAAGGAGATAAATTTACCAACAGCGGCTCTTTTGAGTTAACCGGAACACAGACTCCTGTTATTAACGGTCAGTTTACTAATGCCATGGGCACCATTTCCGGCAAATGGAATACTCTTTCCGTAGGCTCAACAGGCGAATTTGTTAACCAGTCAGGCGCAATTGGCTTTGCACAAACTGGGTTCGAGGCCGGGGGCCAGTTAACCCTGAAAAGTGATAACGTCTTCCTCGGTTCTTTGTTGAACGGCGGAGCCGGAGCCGTCGTCAACTTTGAGGGAGGTATGGTCCATGTTGACAACGGCTGGTTTGACGGAGCTACCTTGAACTTTAAGGACGGCCACTATAACTTAGCGGATATAACATCTGCCCAGGGCTCGTTCGGGAACAACACTGTAAATATCGGCAAAGAGGGAGAAGTGTTCCCGACACCGGGTGAAAATAATCATATTGACAGCGACTCTTTGAACGGTTTTGCAAGTGTGAAGGTAGCTCACTTGGTTTTCGATTCCGTTGTGAATGTCAACGGAGGCGGTTTGTTGGAAGCCGGGACGATTGATTTCACTCAGGGCGACAAGACGCTTACTTTAAACGGCGGCGCGCTTCAGACTTCGATGAATCAGCTCTTTAAGAAGCCCGCCAACACGCAGGGCGGCTTAAATGTTGATAGCGGAGCGAACATCGATATTCCTGGAGACTACTTTAGTCTTCCTGAAATTACGGACTTTGTAGACGGAGTGAAGGATACGGGCAAACTTGCCTTCGGAGATAACGGCGGTCATTTGGTTTTTGATGACTCCGAATACAGCGGTCAAAACGTTTCGAAGGCTGCAGAGCTTATTGCAGGAATCTCAGGTGGTAAAGACGTAACGGTTAATTTCACCGGTAATTTCTCCGACAGCACCGATTTCAATCTGACAAAAGCCGAGAATTTGCTCTCCAGCGGAATTGACGGTGTCTCTCAACCGGGCGTCATTCTTAGCACAGTTACACTGCACAATTACTTTGACGGAGAGACTCTTGACAACAGCAAAGGCCTCGTAATCGGCGAAGCAAGTGCCTCTGCTGATGCCAATGTTTTGAATGTTCCCAATGCTCTTGGCTTCATGAATATCGCGAATGCAGGCTCCGTAACGGTTGAAAGCGGTAAGCAGCTTATTCTTGTCGGTTCCGACACCGGCGGTCAGCTTCTTGTTGACGCAGCTGATGGCGGAACGGCCAACGTAAATGGAACGTTAACCTTAGGCAGCAAATTTGTTGGCAACACCTCAGGTTCCATCAATCAGGTGAATGTATCGGCAGACGGAAATCTTAATATTGACAACGGTACATTTGAAGTTACAAATCTCGAGGTGGCAGGCAAAGTAAATGTTGCTCAAACAGGCGATCTGACGCTTGGTTCTGTTGCCGGAGAGGGTCTGATTCAAAACGGCGGAAATCTCAATTTTGCTGAAGCAACAGGCGATGTGAACTTGAACGCTCAGTATGTCGGTGATAAAGGCTCGAAGTTGGATGCCTCCAAGGTCGCTAACTTGGTTGTTTCTTCCCTGATTTCTGCCGGCGAGAACCTGTATAAGAAACTCACCGTTAATGGCGAAGCTTCCAATACAGGTACGGATACCGGCGAAACTTTGAGCGTTGAAGAAGCAGGAAAATACTCCAACGGCGGAGAAGCCAAATGGACAACATTAGCCGGAAAGGGCAACGTTAACAATTCAGGACAATTAACAGTTGCTGACGATATCAGCGGATTCGAAGGTAGGTTGGAAAATACCTCCGAACTTATCCTTGGTAAAGCTGAAGTTCAGACACCGATGACCCTTAACGGTACGATCGTCAATAAAGGCAATGCAACTTACGCCAACTTGGAAGTTGCGCCCAACGGTCAGCTTGAAAACCAAGCCGGAGGAAAAGAGAACGGTTACGGGCTTATCGTCTCGGGAAACTACGCAAATGCTGGTGAGGCAACCTGGAACAGTGTAGAAATTCAGAGCGGCGCAAACGTCAAAAATACAGGAACTTTAAATGTTAAGGACTCTGTGGCTTGGGCCGATACGTTTAACAACGACGGATCATTGATTCTGGGTTTTGAAAGTCCGAAAGATGCGATGACTTTGGATGGCACTTACATCGGAAGCGAAACTTCTCGTTTGGATGCCACAAAAGTTGAAACTCTAACGGCTGCGTCAAATATTAGTTCTAAGGGGCAGGCGGACTACAAGAATCTGCTGGTAGCTGAAAACGGTTCTGTAGTTAATGACGGAAAAGAAACCGGTGCATTACTCACTGTTAAGGGTTCCTATAACAACAGCGGAAGCGCTTCTTGGGATTCAGTGACGGTGGAAGGTAAAGCCGAATCCAGCGGAACACTTGTTGTGAAGGATGCCATTACCGTTGTTGGCGGTGGCGAATTCGTCTCGCTGGCTTCCGGTCAGAATGAATTCGGAAAATTAATATCCGAAGGTAAGGTTGACTTGACGGGTAATCACAGCATCCGTGAACTAAGTCTCTCAGGTGATCATGAGTTTGACTTTAATAACGGTGTGTTGAAAGTAACGCAAGCTGAATTGAAGGGCGGTTTGATTACAGCCGGTTATACCATTGCGCGAGCTGAGGCACCGACATCCGTCCAGTTTGATTCCTTGGGCACACCTGTTGACGCAGTTGTAGCTTTCAATGCAGGAACTTCCGTCAGTTTCGGTGAAAACAGCCTGAATAAAGTTGCTGCATTCCGTCAGGATAAGGGCCATACCGGTTCCGTGGCGGTTGTAAGCAAAGGTGTTCAATTCGGTGAAAATGGTGCAATGTACATCGGTGCAGAAGAAAGCGCTGTTGACGCTACGGCTAAATCCGTGGTGTTTGCCGGAAATTCCGCAACCATTGTCAATGTCGGTCAGGTTTATCAGAAACCCGATGCAGCCGCCTTCATTCTCAACGGACAGAAGCTTGTTGTAGACAATGGTGCTTCATTGGTGCTGTCTGATATTCACGAGAACGGCGAATATAAGATTGTCTCCGGAGCTGATTTGACTGCCAATGTCAACGGCTCCGATTGGACAGGCGGTTGGACAGGCGAAAACCTCTACGCTTGGGATGAAGGTTCGGGGCTCGCGTATGAACTTGAGCTGCGTCACGACTCTTCCAATGTTTGGGTTAGTGCCACAATTTCCGATGTGAGGGAAGCCTATCCGGATATTGACATTGATAACATCGCGAACGACTCCATGCGGGATCCGGACTCCAACTTTGTGAAGACGGTTTTGAAGGATAAGGATCTGACAGTCGAGGGCAAGACAAAGATTATCAACTCTGTCTCGAACCTGGCATTTGCAGGCGGAGCCCTCTCCGTTGCACTTAATGACCTCAATACCGCTTTAGCGTCTGTCGAGGATCGTGTATCCATGAAATCGGATGCCTTTACTCATGAAGGTTTAATGCGGGATTGGGACAAGGGTAACAACCTTTGGATCGATGTCATCGGCGGCAAACAGAAATACAAGAGCCTGTCTTCCAGCGGCATTAGCAAAGCCGGTTACGACACTAACTCCTACGGTTTTGTCTTGGGCTTTGATCATAAGCTCGGAGGTAAATCGGTTGTCCTTGGCGGTGCGTTCAGCTATGACCACGGTTCTTTGGACTCTACCGGCGATGTGCTTAAGACGAAGAACAAGTACAACTCATTTGGTGTTCACGCTTATGGCGCCTGGTCTCCCAGCTCAAAACTCAACGTCGTGGGAACGGTTTCTTATATGCACAATTCGTCCGATATTGATCAGACGATAAATGCAGCAGGCTTTAACAAGGCTAAAGCCGATGTAAGCACCAATATGTTCTCTCTTGGAGTTCGTGCTGAATCCACACTGAAAGCCGGTAACGTGAATATCGTTCCTCATGTCGGTGCCCGATACATCTTTGCCAAGGGCTCCGGTTATGACACCAAGGTGGACGGTAAAAAGGTTTGGAGCACCTCTATGGATGCGACAAATACAGTGCAGTTCCCGGTCGGTGTTGCTTTGAGAGGCGACATTCAGACGAGTAAAGCCTGGAACATTCGTCCTCAGCTGGATGTGACACTTATTCCGCAGGCCGGCAATGTGAACCAGAAAGCTAAATTGCGCAATACTTTCGGCACGACAGACCGAGTAAACGGCGAATTTACCGGTCACTTCGGTACCAACGTCAATATCGGATTGCAGGCTGATAAAGGCCCGGCAACTATCGGTTTGCGTTACGGCTTTACCGGAGGCACCAAAGGCAAAGTCGATCACGGTCTGAAACTGGAAGCTCGTTATCGCTTCTAACCGATTGCAGAGCTGAAGGTTCCCGGCGGAGGCGGGTGGATTAGGGATCAAACTCCGCCGGGAAGCCGACAAGCCAGAATTAATCGATTTGACACAAGCAAATTGCTTTTTTAAGGAGTAAAGGACTCCTTAAAAAAGTAATTCGAATGGCAACGAGGGCGAAGTGTTCAATCGCAAAAGGCAATGACGGCCAGAAGGTCAATGTTAAGAGAACCTGAATTATTTGAAATCTGAAGCGCAAGCAATTTCAGGTGAAAAAGGAAGGTAAACGGTTGAGTAGGCCGGAAAAATAAGCAATGGAGCAGCAATGCAGGAGTTACAAATAGTCTTGAGAAACGGACACGCGTTTTGTGTCAGGAATAATGACACAAGTCACACAGTGTCCGGGGAATTTCAAAGTTTCTTAGACGAATTTCGGCTAAGTAAAGGAGTAAATGCAGATCAAATTTATAGCTTCGTCTCACCTAAGTTGGTGGTCCGGATGTCCGAAGTAGTGATGGCTTCTGTGGTTTTTCTCAAAAAAGAAGAACAAACGGAAGAAGACGATAAATGTCGGACGTTTAACGCAACCACTTTGAAAGTTATGAATTAGCCGGTTTTAGTCCTAGAGAAGGGATTAACGCCCTTTCAATTTGTAGTAGTTAGACCAAAAAAAATTCTGAGCGGTCTCCTCGGGGCTATTCAGAAGGTCGGGGCTTGAGATCGAAAGGTTTCAGGCCCATTTTTTAAACGTTAGGAATAGAAAGTGTGACGAGGGAAAGCTATCGAGTTGAAAGCAGATCATTAGTAAGGAAATTAACGTTGGAAATAATCAGAAATTTACTCCAAATAAGTATGGGGAAGAGAAATGAAAAGCAGAATCGCTGAAACTTTAACTGTCTTTCTGATGACGGTAGCAGCAATTAGCTGCGCAGCTGAACCGGATCTTCATAACTACCTCCAATCCTCTTTTGATAGGAATGTGAAAAGTCTCAGTAATGATCCTTTTGTAACTTTTATAGGAATTTATCGAAAAAATTCCAATGATTTAAACCGAATATACAGTGACGGTATACCGGTAGCCGCCTTAAAAAAGAATTCAAAGCTATTTAAAGATGCCGGTCTACTGCCAATTGAAAATAAAGGAAAAATTATTTCTTATCCGGATTATGCCAGTCTAATGATCGTTCCGGGACTCGATAAAGGATGGAAAGACTATTTGACCCTGCAAACTAAATTAAAACCTCGAGAAAACAGAACGCCCGAGCAGATTCGAAATCTGCTAATCAGTATCGACGGTTTCCTAAAAAAGAATCCGAATTTTCCTGATAACGACTTCTTGAAAACCCAATACCTTCAACTTTCCATAGCTTATCTGCTTGAAGATGACAGGCAAGTAGGAGCAGACAATAAGTATAAAAAAGAGTATTTGGACAGTTATAAGAAATTATTGAAAAGAAATTCATCCCTTTCAGTCGCTCCGATTATCAGTGAGTTTGTGAAATCGTTGGAGGAGCGAGACTACGAAATAGATTATGATTTTATGAGGGGGCAAGAAAAGGTTTATACGCAGAAAATATCAGCTCAACTTGGTCTGGGAGAATCAGCAGAGTGTATGTCCACACAAAAGGCAGTTATTGAGAAAACCCAACAAAAGGACGAGCCTACTCCGGCGGCCGAAGAAAATGAAACTATCAATCAATCTCAATCGCTTCCGGCAATAAATTTGCCGGTTGGGAAAAATAATAACGATAATTCCGAATCTTCCTGGACTTCGGCCTCCGACACTGACCGTAAACCTAAAAGTGAAGAAGAGAGTCCTCAAACGGATAGCCCCGTAGCTGACGTGAAAAAATCGGAAACTAAAAAGGCAGATTCAGAAAAAGACGTACCTTCTCAGAGCGGCGTCCAAGCTCTGTTAGGCAGACTAAAGAAAGAACCTCATCATGAGTTTTCACCTCTTGAAACTCTGCAGATGTATGGCGAGTTAATGCATATAAAAAGGGCTGAGTTCAAGGATTTTAAATCATGGGTTTCCTTATTTAATAACCGCATTAAAGAGTATGGGTGCTTTGTTGTACCTGAAGAAACGGAACAATTTATGTGGCGTGGAGGAATTGTCCGTGATGAGTCACAAGTCGGAAAATGCTCCTCAGCCTCTGCACGAATAAGTTACGACAAAGTTACCAACAAGTCGATATGTAGGTACGCCTGTATAAGTACGAAAGGTCTCGACAAGTCCGACAGAATCATTAATCCGCACATTCGTTTTAGTAGCGTCCGACACAAAGGAGATCATGCTGCTATTTCAGCGGGATCAATAATCGGCAATGCTCTCGATGACGCAATAGGGATACAGGCTTTGGGCTACAAGCCGACGACTTTGTATTTTTTTAATAGTATCGGGTTCAACTTATCGCAGGAGGAGTTGGAGAAACAAAAAAAACAAAGTTCGCGTTTTGGAACGGACACTTATTGGGTTTCAGAAAATCCGAAGTTGCCTGTATTTGTTAAATCTAAATTTAAAACTAACTTGGATGAAATTCTTTTAACAGAGGATTTTATAGAACAAAGAAAAGCCGAAAAAGTTTTGTATGAGGCAAGCGTTGCCCTTGAGAAGCAGCAAAAAGAAGAGAGGGAAAGGCTGGCAGCAGAGAAAAAAAACCTTATGGAGAAAGAGCAGAAAAAAGTAAAAGAACTTGCTCCTGATTACAAAGGCGACTTTCTTGGTGTATTCACTCCGGGTGAAACTTCTTTAGCATTGTTTGAAGAAGTACTAAAACTGAGAGGGTGTGAGTATTCCTATGGGAGAGCTATAAAAACCAGAACCTCGGAAAGTTGTTTCAAACTTCCGCACGGAGATGTTTCGTTTAGGTTTGATAAAAATAAGATAGCCGACGAGGCTGTAATAGGGCTGAGAGGGGACAAAGCAATCCTGTCATATTTGGAACTACTCTCGAAGAAAATGGGCAGACCTGAAAAAGAAATAGATACGGAGAACCCGACAAAGATTAGAAATCTCTACGTATGGAAAACGCCGAAACTGGCTGTTGAGCTAGAAGGAATATATGTGAATCCTAAAACGGTACCGGCATATCTGGCAAGCGAGGAGGCCATAAAAGCCGATGCACGAGGTTACCTGACAGTGTACTCCCGGACTGTGTATGAAAAGGCAAAGGAAAAAGAACTGTTGGAGAAGAAACAGCAGAAAACGAATTTCAACGAACTCTTTTAAAGAGGTTTGCTGAAAAGAGTTCAAAAGCAAGAAGCTATGAAGTTCGTTTACTTAACTCAATTTTCCAGGATAAAAGAAAGGAGAAAGAATGAAAAGAAGATACTTATTTACAACCGGATTATTGGCACTTGTTTGCTCTTTGTATGGATGCGGACACGTAAGCAACACGGTTCTTACGGATGAAATTTTGTTGGACAAGGCTGAGATGGCTACTGGGGTGAGACAATCTGAATTAACTCTGATTAAAAGAGAAGGGTCGATAGATTCTGTTGAATATTCAGTTGAAACAAAAGACGGCGATGTCTATCGCTGTTACTTTACTTCCTTAGTTGCTATAAATTCAGATGCAGTTTGTAAAAAAATCAATACAAGCAAAAAATTTAAGGGGACTAAAAGCTCAATAAAGCAGAACTCAAAGAAAGAAAACCAAAAATGTAATGCTTTACTAAAAGCAGCCGGAAAGTGTTAACACCCTTACCTAATACCTCTTTCATAAGGGTTATGACTTGTTGAATATCAAATTAAGAGTTTTGGGAATTTTAATTCCTGCCTATTTGCTTTTGTGTGGTTGTGGCGCTCCTTTTAAAGATGAAGTGTTATTGGATAAAGCCGCAACAGCACTACAATTGCCTCACGATAATCTAAGATTGATAAAGAGAGAGGACTCAGCGGACATAGTAGAATATTTCGTTAAGACTAAGGTTGGCAGATTGTATCTTTGCTATTTAGATTGCATATTTTGGGCTGATCCCCAAGCGGTTTGTAGACAAATTGGGCAGAAAATGTAAACATTCTCCAATGAATATGACATCGGCTCGACGTTTGTCCGTTGAGCCGATCTGTTTGCCGTGCCACAGGCACGTTTGTTGTCCGTTGTTTCGAGGAGTTCTTGATTCTGGTGCTGCTAGGCAGGATTAAGTCCGCTTTGGATTTTTCGGAGTTCTTCGATCGGGAGGCCGCTAATTTCAGCGATCATCTCAAGAGACATTTGTCCGAGCTGAATAAGTTTGGCTGCCATCTCAGTTTTGCCTTTGACCTCGCCCACAGGAATACCCTCAGCTCTTCCTTCGGCTCTTCCTTCGGCCCTATTTCTGTTGGCGATAACCAGCTCAATGCCGGAAAGTTCACGCTGTCCCTCGGCGGTTTCTTTGAAAAAATTCATGCGGTCGGCTAAAACTTTGTTTTTCATTTGATTAGCTCCTGTACAGAAAAAGTCATTCATTAAGTTCCCGATGGCGTCGTCTCCTCGGTATTCACCGTTGATGAAAATGATATGGGTTCCGTCTCCGAATGGCGATTTGTCTTCAAGATACAGCCTTTCGATTTGATAAGCAGGGAGTCCCTTTCCCCGATAGTCCTTCTCAGTAAAAAATATGACATAGGTCTCAGCGAGAGCATCGAAACCGGAGTTCGTTTCGAGATTATTAGTGTCCAAAGGTGCACTGTGGTAACGGGCGCGTTTGGTCAAAACCGAAGAGACGGACTGCTGAACCTCAATGTTGATCAGATTTCCTTCTTCGTCTGTGGCCAAGGCGTCCAGACGAACCGTCCATTTATCGAGTGCGTTCAAATCTTCCTGCACTGAAACCTCTTGGATCCTAACCAAGGGATGCCCCAGCTGCTTGAAGATTTCATGGATCACGACCTCAATACATTTCGGATCTCCTTTGAAGAAAACTTCGAAAAAGCTGTCGTCAATCAGACGGATATTCCGGATGTATTCAAGTGCCTGCTCATTCATAATCTTTAAGTTTCAATCTCTGATCCAATTTTATCAATAGGAAGAGAAAGCGGAAAAATATTGATTTGATTGGACGAAATCGAAGATTGGAAAATAAAAATACCCCAAAAACTTTCGTCTTTCATTTAGCTTCTTCCGGCAGGGAGGGATTAAGGCTGTCTGAACAACTTTCATCGAGCCGGCCAATCAACCGAAAACAGAATGTCAAGGTAAAAATAATAGAGACGATTTTTAAAGCCTTAAATATTTGCCATTGGCACTGTTCTATCAACGTAAATCAAAATTTTGCGCTTTGTAGTTTTAAAGAAATTATTTTTTATCGAATACGTAGTGCTACGCGCAAAGACTTAATTTCAGCAATTAAGACTTAGTGAAAGTGTGACAATTTTCTCAAGTAAAAATAATTGTCATTATGTGTACCTGAGAAAATGGCTGAAAAAATTTCTAATTTCGAATTAATTGATGTCGAGTCACATAATTTTTCCCTCGGCTCTTCCGGCATTAACGAAAATGCCTTAAAAAATCCGGCTTTTATTTATCTGACTTCTCTCGGAAGCAAGTTTTCACGAAACGGGATGAAAAATGCTTTGCTTCGTTTCGCGAAATTTTTCGGGTTCCAAAATCTTGAAACTGTTCCTTGGGAAAGAATTAACGTTGCTTCCATCAACCTTTACAAAACCCAGTTGCTGAAGGAAGGACGAAGCCCTAACACGATCAATACCTACTTGGCTGCTATTCGAGGTGTCATCAAAGCTGCTTGGCAAATTGGCCTCATCTCAGACCATGAAAAATTGATTCTCGCAACTGTTAAGCCTGTCAGAGGCTCTCGGAAATATTCGGGCAGAGCTTTGAGCCAGATCGAATCTTCCAAACTAATTTCTTTCTGTAGAGCAAAAAATGAAGCAATAGACATTCGGGATACTGCAATCATAAGCCTTGGAATAGGGTGTGGGCTAAGAAGAAACGAGCTCTCAGAGTTGAAACTGGATGACATCAATTTCTCTGAACAAAGTATTCGGGTAATCGGGAAGGGGAACAAAGAACGCATTGTGTGCGGTTCCGAAATTGTTTTTATCCGACTTAAGGAGTGGATCAACATACGCAGTGGAGAAGGTTGCCGGGAAGTATTCGTGCGGATTGGAAAACACGGAGATCTGCGGTTGAATCAGAAACTATCACCGATGGCAATTTTTAAGATGCTGCAAAAAAGAGCACAAGCTGTCGGGCTTGAAAAATTCACGCCTCACGACCTTAGACGAACTTTCGCTACCAGAATGCTTGATGTCGGTGCCGACATCTCTATCGTAAAAGAAGCGATGGGCCATTCTTCCATCAATACAACTCAGCGTTATGACCGAAGAGGTTTGGAAAAGATTCGCGAATATTCGCGCTCCATACCTGTTTGATTTTTTTACCGCTTGGAAACTTTGAGTTTCCGACACGTTTCCGGGGCAGATGACTGCGAAGACTTGAAAAATAGAAATAGCTAATTAGGAAAAGAATTATGGATAAGGACAAGAAAGAAGCCATCGACACTGAGCTTGAAAAAGTTGGTATTACATTGTCTACTGAAACTTTAAATTTGCTTTCGAGCCAGGTATCCGAGGCTATTATCAATTCTGACATTTCAAATAAAGTGCTTGTTACCGCCACTGACATAGCCAGGATGATGAGCTACAAACCGTTTTCGTCAGCTATGAGAAAAATAATAGAGTCTCCGGATTTCCCAAAGCCTTTTTCCGTATTAGGAGGCGGAAACAATAAGTGGCTAAAGTCACAGGTAGAAGATTGGATCCTCAAGAAGTATGAAGAAAGTTCCTCACTGAGACGCTCTACCATTTTCAGATCAAGGTAAAACCAAGGGTTTCCTCTTGCCTTAAGGAGGAATTTTACAAATGGAAAAAACTTGTCTCGGGATTTCTTCGAAAAGAAGGAGTGCCTCACAACACCTAAAAATTTTTTGTGTTAAGATCTCGCTCGTTGTTGAGGGCGACCGAGACAAAAAAGATTGGCAATCAATCGAGGAAGTGAATTTCGAGTGATTGAAGCTTGTTAACCGGTTGATTTATAAAAGTTTATTGGTGCTCATCGAAGGCACCAAAAAATTTAATTGCTGAGCCGTCGTGGTGAAATTGGTAGACACGCCATCTTGAGGGGGTGGTGACGAAAGTCGTGTGAGTTCGAGTCTCACCGACGGCACCAAAATTCAAAAAGCCTGATTAACGTAGAGTTGTCAGGCTTTTTCCTTACGCTTTACTCATTTCTTTGCTAATTTCTGCTTTTTAAAGTTGACGAGATTCCGCTGCCATTTTCAGCTGAGATTTTGCGTTTTTCAGTGATCTAGCCGGAGTTCGGCTCCGGCATCCTCGT